>Ga0210011_1000110_pt1 | contig 101225 bp, 110 predicted proteins | sample CryGeymeta201502_FD_183972 | JGI IMG/M metagenome (GOLD analysis project Ga0210011, IMG submission 183972) | Groundwater microbial communities from Crystal Geyser aquifers in Utah, USA - Crystal Geyser metaG 2015-02 (SPAdes) (version 2) | ecosystem: Environmental > Aquatic > Deep subsurface >...
AGCACAGACAGAAGCCGCAGATGCTAAAGAAAATGCTATAGCAGCACTTACTCAGTTAACTGACATAGCTTCAGATAGTGTGCTAGATCCAGGAGAAAAAACTAGTGTAATAGCTGCTAGAGATGTGATAGTAGCTGAGAAGGCGGGGATAGACACACAAGCTACTGCATATGGAATTACAACTGAAAAAACTACTTATGACAATGCTGTGGGTGCACTAACAACGTACTTAGCAACATTGACTAGTCCTGTTCTATGGAGTAATCTATCAGGTAATACTACAATAGTAGGTACTACCTTTAGGTCTAAATTTAATAATGTGTACACAACAAGACAAGCACTATTAGATAAAATAGCTATTATTGCAAAGAGCCTTGTAGATACAGCACAAAGTACAGCTAATAGTAAACCAAATGTGTACTATCAGACTACGGCCCCAAGTAGTGTAGGAAGAGTATTAGGAGATCTATGGTTTGATAGCGATGACAAAAATCATCCGTATAGATGGTCTGGTGCCGCATGGGCAAGTATTAGAGATCTGTCAATAGCTGATACTGCAACTGCTTCAGCTAGCGCTAATACTGCAGCACTAAATGCTATGACTGCTGCTCAAGCTGCTCAAGCCACTGCAGATGGTGCAACTACTACGTACTATCAAAGTGCTGCACCAACAGGATTAAACTCTAGTACTGACATAGGCGATATGTGGTTTGATACTGATGATAACCAGGCATACAGATGGAGTGGGACAACCTGGCTAACAATTCAGGATAAAAGTATTGTTGTTGCTCTTGCTGCTGCACAAGATGCACAGACCACAGCTGATGGAAAGATAACTTCATTCTACCAAACTGCACAACCTACAGGAGCCAATATAGGAGATTTATGGTTTGATATTGATAATAAGAATGAAGCGCACTACTATAACGGTATGGCATGGACCACGCTTAGGGATGGTACAATTGCAGATGCATTTTATGCTGCTGAGCTAGCACAGACAGAAGCCGCAGATGCTAAAGAAAATGCTATAGCAGCACTTACTCAGTTAACTGACATAGCTTCAGATAGTGTGCTAGATCCAGGAGAAAAAACTAGTGTAATAGCTGCTAGAGATGTGATAGTAGCTGAGAAGGCGGGGATAGACACACAAGCTACTGCATATGGAATTACAACTGAAAAAACTACTTATGACAATGCTGTGGGTGCACTAACAACGTACTTAGCAACATTGACTAGTCCTGTTCTATGGAGTAATCTATCAGGTAATACTACAATAGTAGGTACTACCTTTAGGTCTAAATTTAATAATGTGTACACAACAAGACAAGCACTATTAGATAAAATAGCTATTATTGCAAAGAGCCTTGTAGATACAGCACAAAGTACAGCTAATAGTAAACCAAATGTGTACTATCAGACTACGGCCCCAAGTAGTGTAGGAAGAGTATTAGGAGATCTATGGTTTGATAGCGATGACAAAAATCATCCGTATAGATGGTCTGGTGCCGCATGGGCAAGTATTAGAGATCTGTCAATAGCTGATACTGCAACTGCTTCAGCTAGCGCTAATACTGCAGCACTAAATGCTATGACTGCTGCTCAAGCTGCTCAAGCCACTGCAGATGGTGCAACTACTACGTACTATCAAAGTGCTGCACCAACAGGATTAAACTCTAGTACTGACATAGGCGATATGTGGTTTGATACTGATGATAACCAGGCATACAGATGGAGTGGGACAACCTGGCTAACAATTCAGGATAAAAGTATTGTTGTTGCTCTTGCTGCTGCACAAGATGCACAGACCACAGCTGATGGAAAGATAACTTCATTCTACCAAACTGCACAACCTACAGGAGCCAATATAGGAGATTTATGGTTTGATATTGATAATAAGAATGAAGCGCACTACTATAACGGTATGGCATGGACCACGCTTAGGGATGGTACAATTGCAGATGCATTTTATGCTGCTGAGCTAGCACAGACAGAAGCCGCAGATGCTAAAGAAAATGCTATAGCAGCACTTACTCAGTTAACTGACATAGCTTCAGATAGTGTGCTAGATCCAGGAGAAAAAACTTTAGTACGTAAAGAGTGGGAAATATTAGTTACTGAGCAAGTATTAATAGCCGACCAGGCAGCAGGTCTAGCAGTAAGTGCTATAGATTATAGAGAGACCTTAGAGTACTTAGGTACTTACTTAAATGCGGGAGTTGCGTGGTTAGTTAGTAACCCTATAGTTCCTACATGGCTGGCAGATGTAAACTTGACGACTAACACACCTATAAACCGCAGCACCTTTAGAGGTTCATTTAGAATGTACTACTCAGAAAGACAGTTGATTCTTAATGCTATTAGTACAAAATTAAAAGAAATAGCTGATAGTAAGGTGCTGCCAGCTGATGTGGCTACCGCTATCAATACCAATATCACTACAATTGATGGTGGTAAGATTACTACAGATGCTGTGTTCGCTAATAGGGTATTTGCTGAGAATATAACTGCTACTGGCACTATTACTGGAGCACGCATTAATAGTGGTACTATTACTGGAGCACGCATTAATGGTGGTACTATTACGTCTACTGATTTAGTTAGTTCTACAATTAGGGTACGTGATTTGCAGGTAGTTACTGATGCTGGGTACCCAACAGTTGCCATAGGTACGCTGTTCTTTACTAATACCCTCACCAGTTATAGTGAGATGGTAAGTTACACTAATCTCTATGCGTACAATGCCACGTCAGTTGTTAGTACGTACGGAACTCCTATCAGAGCAGCATCATCACTCATAGGAACTAGTATAAGTATATACAGCCCTATTCTATTGTGTATTGTTACGAGTAACATGGGGACGAAGAATGCTATATATGTTGCGATATATATTGGCAGTACGCTACTTGGCACTGGCAGGATAAACGGTAGGGGAGGAGAGGTGGCAGGAATTACTTTCTCACGTACTACCAGTTATAGTAGGAATACTGAGCAGTACACTGACTCCATGTATGTTACATCATTCACGGGGGCTTTTACATTATCTGGGGAAGGACCCCTAAAGGTGGTAGTAACATGTAGGTCTGCTACGATCCAACCAGCTAATGTAACTGACAATAGAGCTTTACTCTCAAACCTATAGATGGTAAGTCACATTGTAACTATGGTATAATTACAACAACAGATAAAAGGAACAAGATATGTCACAACGAGTAGTAAAAGAAACACTACCTAACTTAGATGTAACCACAATCTATGAGTCACTGATGGAAACATCTACAGGTAAGCATAGTGCGTACATAAAGGCTAAAGAGAGCCTACTAGAGTACTTCGGTGCTATAGAAGGTAATGCATCTATAGATGGAGTAGGTATAGGTAACCAGCTCTCAACTAGAGAGAAAGCGGATATGCTTGCTAAGCTAGTTAGTGAGATGGCTGTGAGCATTACAAATGCTGCTATGCAAACTGCTGTTAGTGTAGCTAAGGAGAATAGAGATGCTCCATACGTGCTTACTAAGTTAAGAGTTGATACAGAAGCTGCTCAAGCTAATGTGCTCAAAATAGAAGCAGATACCACAGCAACTAATAAAGCAGTTGAGAGGGCAGAAGTTGATAAGCAACTTGCTGTGATACAAGGGTGGAAGGTACAATCAGACATGGTACGTGAGAATGGACTAGTGCTTGCTAACCTACCAGCAATAACAGAGACTAAATTACCTACAATAGCTATGTCGGATAAAGGGTCAAAATGGGAGCAAGAACAGCAGGTTAAGATGTCTGTGTATGCTACACTAGCTAAAGCTTATAGAGAGAGTGGTGTAATTACATGGACAGTGGACAACACTACTAATAAGATAGATGTAATTACCGACCTAGCTCCTAATACTCCAGGGCTCACTAAGGCTCAAGAAAATGTTGCTATTAGACAAGAGATAGCGTTCGATGACAACATGCGTCAGCACGTTGCAAATAGTTCAGCAAATATGGTTAGTTTACTAACTAGTACAGATAATATCGACAAGACTACACCCGCATTTACTGCGTGGTCCTTAGCTGTTGATTACTTAAATGAAATAACACCTGCACCATAGATAAGTAAAGGTAGCTACGATGTATATGACTTTTGATATAGCCTCCCCGATCGTAGGTGATTGGGTTAGTAATCTGCGGTTCAAGAATACATTTATGCGATACTTCCCCACTAAATTTATAGAAGGTGTGGAAGTGTTTAGTGAGATATCTCTACACCATACTTCCATAGACCAAGCCACGATAGACGTACAACCTACTAACATAAAAGCTATATATAAAATGCTAGGACTATCAAATGATACATTGCTTGAATATGGACAAAGCGAGATAGATGAAGCAGACTTATACTTAAAACCATATAACATAGCAGCACCTACACTCACTACTCAAGATGTAGTAAGCTACATTAATAACAATTCAGTTAAGCGAGAGTACACAGTTGTGAACGAAGGCTTACCCACAGAAAGGTTAGTGCATACTAACAAGGAGTTATCAGATGTGTCTGTTGATGTAGTGTTTACGACTAGATTATACAAAAATGCATCTAAGGTTCTGCATACTACAGGCGTGCATAGCATGACAAGTTCAGCTATAGCAGAAGTAGTACTCGGGGGAGTCACTGCTGTGTCCAACACATTCTTGCAGTATCTCGGTAGCGGTGGGCGTGGTGAGCGCATTCCTCCACATATGCCATTCTTATTTCTGAACGGACAGATAGAGTATGACACCAACTCGTCTAAAGTAGTATTCGCAGCACTACACGATACTGAAAATACACTGTTTACTAGAAGTGCTGATGTAATTAGCCAAGAGGTAATTAGCACACACTCGGGGAGCCGTCCCGCATACGATGTACTTGCAACGGTTAGGTTTACATTCGCTAGGGAAGTAGATGCCGGTGATCCAGCAGGCTCTGCTGTAATACAAGAAATACTTGATAACTTAAATCTAGTCCCTAAAAAAGTGGTAATTACAGATCCCTCTGATGGTACTACATTTACCCTGGCCTATTATCTAGGAACTACTGTGAAGTCCAGTATGGTTAACCAAATTGATGATTGTAGACATACCATACAGCCTGTTATTGGCAGCGATTTGGTGCTGGTACCAAATGATGGGTCCCATAGGGGCTACATAAAAAAGGATGTCGCGGCACTGCTTACAGGGGAACAGTTCGTTGGTATGGTGCAAGAATCACTAGATGTCGATGTATCTTGTCATCGAGAGGGAGGGGGATTCTTTATATTTCTATTAGCAGTGGCACTTATAGCAGTGGCGATAGCACTGGCAGTACCATCTGGCGGTGCTACACTTAATGGGATTCCAGCAGTAACTGCTGGGTTGGGTGTTGCGGGGGCAGAGTTAGCATTCCTCACTGGTATAGCTTTAGTGCTTACACTAGAGACTCTGGTATTATCCGCTATAGCAGTAGCCTACCAACGAGCTGGTGGCACGTATCAGGCAATGATGATAGGAAGCGTTCTAACAATAATAGGTATGGCTCAGCAGACCTTTGGGATTCTGCTTATGGCAATGGGTGTAGCACAAGTACTTACTAAGCTAGGCGAACTCGCAACTGCAGAAGCTACAGCGACGCTGGTGTCAGAGCTAGGTGCTTCTGGGACTGAGTACGTAGGCACTATAACAGGTGATATACTAGTAAATGGTGTGGTACAACCAATAGCACCTACATTAAGTAACTATGTTACTGCTACGATTGAACTAATGCTGCCTAATTTTGGTGGGTTTACTAATATGAGTACACAAGACCTACTAATGGCTAGTATAAAGAATGTTACCACAGTAGGTAACTTATACTTAGCATACGTCGCACCTCATACTGACCCAGGCACCATGCCAGATCCAGTAGAACCAGTCAGTACAGAGGCTGTCTTGTTGACACAGGTGTACTTAGACGATAACTACTGCTACGAGCTAAACACTGTAATGGAGTTAGCTCCATATAACATGACGGAAGGGCTGATTGTTAACTCATTCAATAAGTACTATAAAAATGGGTAGTTAAACTAGAATACAGTTTAACTCTGGTATACTACAAAGCGTATAACTACGATAACAAGATAAAGGATATAAAAATGAACTCAGAAGACTTCCTAAAAAGTAAAACTTACGAGGGTGCAGCTGCTGTAGTGGGCCCATGGAGTCCCTCAGTTAATACGCTGACTGATGGTGTACGTAGGGATATTGCCTCTATTAGCAATATTAAGCAACTAGGAAGCACTCCTATATATGGCGCTGGTGCTCCTAACTCTGCAGTGCAGGGCTTAGGTGTTGCTAGTATGAAAGATGGTAACTTGTACTTTGGAGATAAACTTGCTACAGGTGACCAGGTATTTACCTGGGGAGAGGCCAACCCAGAACTTGCAACAAAGATAAGCGGTGCGCAATTTGATGCTGCTGGTAATCAAGTAGGTGGCGGATTTAGAGGTAGTACCACAGATAAAGGGCCAGGGTGGGGAATGGGAGGTTATGGGGGACTATTACTAGGTGCTGGGCAACTCGGACTGGGCGTACTCAGCTACTTAGATAATGAGAAAACAGCTAAGAAGAATAGAGCCTTAGTAGACCAACAAATAGCTGCAAATAAATACGTAATGGATAAAAGTGTTAAGAATGATGCAGCAGGTACTGATGTGTATAACAAGGTGTTTGGTGATAGGTATGGTAAACTATAACACTATTCATGATAAGGATAAGATATGGCATTAAGACAGGATTTTAGTAGAATGGCCCCAAGTAATACTGGTGCTGGACTACAAAGCGCGCTAGATAATATAGGTAACATCATGGCAGCTAACCAAGTTGCTGCGGACAAACGAAATGTACGAGACTTAGAGCGAGCTAGAACCAAGGTACTGGATGATAGAGCTACCGATATATACAATAAAGGTGTGGCCGAAGAAGCGATAACAAAGAATATATTTGCAGGTGCTGCGAAAGGACCACAAGCAAGAGATAATTGGTTAACAAATGCAGTCGCCAGCCCTGATGGGCAAACATTCTTAGACTCTATATCATTGGAAGGGTTCACCAAGGGAACTGCTGAGTACAAAAGACGTTCAAAGGCGCAAGAGGAACTAGGGTCACATGCTATGGACCAATTAGAGTCTCAACCAGAGATGTATAATAGGTTAACTAGACAATATGGGACATCCATGAAAGGGGTTGAGGCAGCTGTGGTAGCTCAAGCTGCTCAACAAGCTAAAGAGGATGCATTACGTGCACAGTACGGAAAAGAAATAAATGATATAGAGCGTAAGAGAGCAGAATACTCGCTAGGAGCTATAGATAAAAAAGCATCTTTGATGAATAGGGTTGGCGGCACTGTAGTTGGTGGAGATGGTGAAACATACACTTCTAGCGGAGGAGGTAAATCTGCTAAGTTCGACCTCCAAAAGTCTAAGGAGTTGGCTGATAGCCTGATAAGTGGTCAAGGTACTGCTTGGTACAACCTAACGGATGAAAATAATGCCCCCGAAATGCGAAAAATGCTAACTGCAGCTGCTAATACAGGTGGACTAACTCCAGCATTACTAAATCAAGTAGCTACAGAATTTACGTTGACCAAGAAGAAATTAGGTAAAGATGAGATCAATCAAATGGGTAAAAGACTTGCAGAACTTGTTGGGCAGTCTGGGAAAGGTACCACTACTAGACCGCTTGATCTATCTGGTGTGGATGCGCGACGAGAGATGGCACATAGACTAGAGGCTCAAAAGTTACAGGCCCAAGACAAGTTAACTAAACTGGGAATGGGATACAATGAGCGTATGGATATGCAAGCAAGAGAAAAACTAGCACCACTATTCGCTGAGTATAGTCAGCGGGCTACGGAGAATGCTGTTCCACTTATGAGGACGCCACAAGTAATTACTAAAAAGGGTTCTAACCAGACAGTGACTACGGAGAGTCTAAACGCTAATGGTGGCGCACTTACACCAGAACAGTCGGTTGACCAATTAAACGTAGATACCAGTGCAATTAAAAAGGGGTCTGACGCTACTACAGCGGCAATAGCGAAACAAATTGCTTCTATAGGAAAACCAGAAACTGTTAAGGAGTACGATCAGTTAGAAGCCTTACGCACTCAATTACAAAAACGTAAACTTGCAGAAAGATTGAATAGTTCTGTAACACGTAGTGGTTTAGGGCCTATGTCAGAGTCTAATAAAGCGTTATGGTCTGGGCTAATAGATGGCATAAACAAGGGACTTATTAATACACGCAACTTACCTGCCGATATACTAAAAAGGTACATGGAATTGAATAAAGATGCTCGTAGGTATCTTTCTTCTAATGAAAGGGGAAGACTGGAGCGTAAAGAAAAGAATGCCTATGCGCATGATGTCCTATATAACACTAACCCGAGTGCTCCTCTGGTTAAGTGATACTATGTACTAAAGCACCACGTAAGTATATCTGTGATATTATACTGTAACTTATAATATCTACAGGATACCTACGATGAGCATACAAGACGCAATAACACAATTGGCTGGAGCGGATGTAGCTTCATCACTAACAGGCTACACAACCCCAGAAGGTCAAGCACAAATTGATGCATTGAGCCTCTCACAACAGCGATCCCTACTACAAAAAAAGATAGACAAACTCACGCAGGCAAGACAAGCTAAAGAAGAAAGATTAGGGCTCACGCGAGGGCAGCAAATTGCGCAGAGAATAGAGGCTATAGACAAGTCCAAGTATTCACCTGCGATGCTTGAATCAATTCCAGATGCTGATAGTTTAACGATGATAGGTGCAGCTAGTGGTAATAGGCTTGCTGGTGACCCAACAATGCCTAACAACTCGGCAGGTTGGGTAGATGCTCCAGAATCGTACCATGGTAAGTTCAGTGAGTCAGGTAAAGAACAAGCCAGAATAGCAAAGCAAATGCAGCAATATGGTGTGACCACACCTGAAGAAGTGTATAAGTTAAGTGAGACTGCACGACTACAAACGCTATATGATATGATGGGCAGGCCTGTAGGTAAAGATGGAAAAGAGTGGGTTCCTGGGCCAATTAAGTATGATGCAAAGAATGATCCATTGATACTTGGCTCAAAAGAGCTACCATTAAATGTCCCTGTTAGTGTGTATGATACAGGAGAAGAGTCATTTGGGAGACAGGTACAATATGTAGGAGATGAAGGTAACACATACGTGCAAAATGCAGAGCTAGCTAAGCAAGGCATGCTATATGAACCAGATACTATAGTAGCGGATACCTCCCAGCTAGGTAACAAGAGTGAGCCGAGTATACAGGAGAAAGCAATAGAAGCACTTCGTACTGGTTCATGGATAAATGAGAAAGAGGATGCCACATTTATAGATAAATCTGCCAATATTGGAAAAGGTATTGCCCATGGCATGGCTAGCGTAGCTGCATCTATTTCGGAAGCCCCTAAGAAGTTATACGAGTTATTAGGTAGTGATTATCTAGAGCCTATAAGTGAATTCGCTAAAGAAAATCCTACATATAGTAAAGTTGTGAAGTCTGTAATCGATACTATGGCAGATGGTTCTGCTGTTATTAATGCACTTGACAAAAAGTACATAGGCTTTGATGATACTAGGGTTAAAAAACTGCAAAAAGAGTTTGGAGATGCCTATGATACTGAAAACTACATAACTGGTATGTTAGGGGCAATAGTAACTAACCCTGTAGGAGCTGTTGAGCTGGCATCAGAAAGTTTTGCTTTTAGTAAAGCTATGGCCGCTAAAGGTATTGTAGCTGTACCAGCTGTACTCGGTACGTGGAGCGATAACGCTACAGAGGCTGCAAAAATATATGAGAAAGAGTATGGATTAAAACCTGAAGGTGAAGCTCTTAGGAATATAGCAGCACTCAGCGCCTTAGGTACGTTAATGGATATGGCTCAAGCAAAGTTATTATTTGATAAATCAGGTGGCACCGCCCTAGCTGCTAAAACTAACGCACTCATTGACTCGTTAATAGCTAAAGTGCCTACTACAGTCGCACAAGTAGCACTTAAGGGTACTTCAAAGCTGGCAACTCTTATTGGTACAGAATTCACACAAGAAGGAGCAACTGAGGCTACAACAGTTCTTGGTGGCACGCAAGATCTAGATAGAGCATTGCAAGATAAGTACATTAAACAAGTCTACAAAGCTGCAGCTGGCGGGGCAGCATCAGGTCCTGGAATGAAGGCTATCGACGTTGCATCAAAATATATTCCTGACGCTAACACATTAAAAGAAATACCATCTAAACTAAGATCTACACTGACGCCAGCTTCACAGTCAGATGGTGATTATGTAGTTAGTGCTATGGCGGAGAGCAGTTTACAAGACATAATGAGCGCTTCTGAGCATGAAGGTGTGAAGAAGGTACTTAGTGGGGAAATACCTGCCACTGAAGCACACCATGCATGGGTTGATCATCACATAACTGCACTGAATACTGAACTAGATAGTATGCCTGATTCTGTGACCGCTAAAACACGTGATAGTGTAGTAGATGGCTTAGCTAATGCCGTAGCAATGAAAGCTGCAATGGCTCGTGGTAAAGGTACAGCACTAAACAGCAGACCACTTGGTGAAATAGAGGCTGATGTAGTTGCTGAGCAAAGTAAAGACACTCCAGATGAAAAAGCACTATTTAGATTAAGTGTAGAGAAGGAAATAGCAGGGCTACCAACACAGTCACCAGGCACTGAACGTGTTAGTGTATCAAAAGAATCAGGCATGAGTGCTGTACAGAGTCATGCACTCAAGTTCTATGGTGGTAGAGTAGATGGGCAAGAACGAACTGGACTACTAACGTACATAGATGCACTAGAGAATACAGACCCCGATAGTAAGTTGTATGAGTACTTCAAGCAGAGGCTAAATCACTTTATAGATACTCAGAAAGTAAAATTAGATAAATTAGAGACCGCTAAGAAAGAGTATGATGAGAAGCTAGCTACATGGGACCAAACTGGGGAGGCCCCTTCCGTTGAGCTAGGGGATGGTAAAGTGTATGATGGTCGTTCCGAGAAAGGGCTATTAATTCCACAGCAAAAAGAATTTGGCATACTAAGCAAAGTAGGCGCTAGGTACATAGGTACTACTGATGCTTCGGAAGAAAGTGATACCTCTCCTGTTAGTAACGATACAGTACAACAGGATAGTACAAAGCAAAGCAAAGAACAGTCTGCTGATTATGCTGAGACAGTCAGTGGTGAGCCATCATCTGCGTACACTACAAATGATGATAGCACAGTAGGTGTAACCACAGCGCGAGCTATCGATGAGCTAGAAAGTGAGATATCAAGATTAGATAGAGAAACTATAGATGATTCATCACTAGCGTCTGCTAACCAGACTAAGATTGAGGGTATACGCAATAGGATAGCAGAGTTAGAAGGCAGCACACTTGTATCTGAGGGTGCTAAACAAATACCTGTTAATGAACCGGCTCAAGAGATAACCTCTATTACTGAGCGTAATACTGAAGTAGTAGATGCAGCTATTAATAAGGCACTAAAAGGTATAATGCTAGGCAAAGATGGTAAATTGAAAGTGGCATTTAGAAACTTTGCCAAAGCAAATGATATAAACTTAGAAGGATGTTAATATGCGATGCCCATTACAAGAGATAGCTATAAAGTACATAGCAAAATACCCAGAGCTACCTGTAACTAAGAAACTTAGCAGTGCACTGCAACTTACTGCTAAAGATGCTGACATGCAAATTGATAGTCAGCCCGCAGATTCTAGTAGTTCAGTAGAAGCGTATGTCGGTGATAAACTAATTAGCAAGATCTCACGTACTTTAGAAGACTCCCAAATACAGGATAGTACTCCACAAGAGGTAGAGCGCTTATCACAATCAAAGAGGGCTGAGCAAATAGCAGAAACTAAATTAGGAGAACAACAAAATGAAAGACAACCAGAAAACAGAACAGTTACATCAGGAACTACAACAAGCCAAGGAAGAGAACAAGTTAGTGACAATATTACTAAGCCGAGCGCAGAAGGCCACAGACAAGATAAAGCAACTACAAAAATAGTAGAGCCTGCCGAGGTAGAGTCAGAACTCATAATACAAATGCGAGCAGAGTTAGCTACAATTAAAGCTGATACCAATATGAAGTTAGCGTTACTTCATGAGTTGAGTGTGCCATACCATAGATACGGTATAGCGAAGAGCGCACAGTTAGTGGCTACGAAATTACAGGATAAATATGCTAATGAGATTGACGCGCTACGTAAAAACCTAGCTAGGATACCGGAAATATTAGATAAACAGTTAGCCACTATTAAAGGCAGAAAGCAATCGGATAGCACACAACGATTACGCCAAGAAGAAGTGGCCGTCAAACAAGCGAATAGCGCTACTAATAAAGTTACGGAGAAGTTGAAGGAAGCTACTAGTGTGGAAGGATTAGCTAAACGTAAAGACGACTTACGCAGTGTAAATAATATGGCAGCATTTACGGCAGAGTTAGAAGCTAATATTACTAAGAATAAGAAGCGGATCGAGGCGTACAATGTTGCTATAGACACACAAAAGCAAGAAGAAGCATATGAGGCATCAATTGGTGGGCAACTAATAGACGCAGTAGATACGAATAAGATGAAAAGTAAAGAGGATGTAATTAGAAAGTACAATGCAACTAATCCTCTTAAGGTTAAAGTGCCTATGAAGGCTAAAACCATATCAGAGAATCATGGGCTAGGGACACACTTTACATTCAATGGTAAAGGTGTTGACACCACTGTAATAGGTGATCTGCTACAAGACTTGGAACCACTTAACACTAAGGAACTGAAGCCACTTAAAAGCACACTGGAGACAGTAGGTAAGCTGATTAGCGCACTAGGATCACTAGAGCGTAGTGATAAGATAGCTACAATGACTGAAGATTACCATATCGCGTACGACCCAATGGCACCAAGATTTGGGAAAGGATTCAAGAACGTAAGTAGACTAATGATGAGTGTTGCAACTAAAGTAGTCCCTAATGGTAATACAGTACTCAGTCACTTCGAGATTAACAAAGATGTAAAGACAGCGATAGCGCTAGGGTTTGTGGACTGGCTCGGTACAATGGCTGCGCCAATGCGTGCTGAGGTTAGAAGTGAAGCTGATACTAATAGATTACTTCAGATAGACTCAAAGACTAAATCCACTGCAGAGGAACGGGCTAGAGTCGCTGATATAGATGGTACAGTACCAACTGCATCTGACACACTAGGAGCTGCTATATGGGACTACTTGGGGTTAAAAGCTAAGCGTTCGACGGATGTAGTGAATAGAGATCTAATGCAAGCTAATATGAAAACCGAGCTAGGATTACTTGCTATGCTGGCCGCTGAAGAAGCTGGGTTAGTTACCATAGAGAAAGGTGTACTACAAACTAAGTTATTCGGTTATACAGCTCCTGTAGGTGCTACAATAGCTACATACAAAGTAACTAGTGGTGTACAAGATGGAACGCTCAATGATGAAATAGCAAATACTACTACAGGTAATGGGGTAATCAATAGTAGTATAGTTGCAGGTAGTCAGGATATAGCTAAGAATATACTAAATACTGATATACGAGTAAGTACTGGAGTATACTGGAGTGCAGAAGATACTAAAGTAGATAGAGATTCTATACTTAATGAAGGGCTAACTGGTGAGCTAGACGCGACTACTACTGAGATGCAGAGAGATGCAATTGAAAAACAAAATGCAGATGGTCGTGTATTCAATAACAGATTCACTGATGGATTAAAAGAAGTAGGTATTGGGTACTTTGCTAAAGTGATGGGTTATACTGAGGGTGTCGATGCTACAGTACACAAAGAAGATAGAGCTGCTACACATGGTAAGAACTTAGGTATACAAGATCAACTAAAGTATTACCAAGAAGCACTGTTAGAGAGTGAGAAACGAAATAACGCACCTATGTATGCTAAATGGTACATAATGAGTAATAATAGATTTGGTATTAAGTCAAACACATTCAACTGGCAAGATAAAAAGCTGCATAGACATTCCGTAGAGAAACGTAAGGTGCTAATAGCTAAAGACAGTGTAGAAGAGCAGGTATTCAAGTTAGGTATAGCGCAAGCTATGGACGTAAGCATTGATAAGCAAAACTATGAGAAGTCAATGGAGAAGTTACAGAGAGTTACTAATGCATTAGATAAAATACTAGATGCTTCTCCAGACAACAAAGTTAAAGTTGGGTTCGAGTATATGGTAAACAATGGCATGGCCGGTGAACCTGAGTTAGCATTGCTTGGACTAGTTGAGTACATAGCATACAAAGAATCTAGAGATGCTGGAACTAAGTTCTATAGCGGAATGACTATAGAGACAGATGCAATCACGTCTGGGTACATACTGAAGATACTACAAATGCCAGTATTCACTAATGGGGGGAACAGCCTAGACATGGGCAAAGTGTATAGAGAGCTGGCTAGAGGTGGAGTGCTAAAAGAAAGTGAGAAACAGGCATATGGTGAATGGAGAAGTACTAAAGGTAATAAAGACTCATATGAAGTACCTGCTGAGTTGACTACTACTAAACTAAAAGATACTATGGTAAATTCGACAGCTATTGTGAGAGTTAATGTAGTAATGGACTTATTAGGTGAAAACTTGGATAAAGGCATATCTAGAGGATTTATGAAGAAGCCGTTCATGACATTAAATTATGGATCAGCTATAACTACCATAATTGATAGTAAGGCTCGAGAAGCCGAGGCTAATATATACAAACTACTGACTAAAGCGCATACTGATACAGGTGCTAGACAGGAGTTAGTACGTATAATGGAAGTGGCTGGTGTACATAACAGTGTAATCCATAGGCTCAAACAAGCACACAAAGATAAAGGGATGCTAGAATTCGATATGGGTGCTAAGAACATACAACTGGTTAAAGATGTGGTAATAGCTGTACTAAAAGACCCATTGACTGAGATGTTCAACGAGCAGTATGGGGATTTCATTAAAGCTACTAAAACAATCAATAGCTCATTCCAAATGATGTTCAGAGCTGCTGAGCCAATGATAAGAGCTAGAATGGATGCTAAGTTAGAAGAGCTAGGTGCATACATAAATGGTAGCCCAAGATCCCTTACTAATAGTGAGATTAAAGAGGTAATGCAAGACTTAGTAAATGTGCTACCAATATTCAAGATGGCATTTGCTGATAATAGTTCAAATATAGGGCTAATAGCTAAGCGCGGTAAAGGACAATATGATACTAGTATGGACACCAATGATCAGGCACAGGGTACGATATATGGTGTAGGTGATGGAAATACGCTCAATGCAAGTACTACATTATACAAAATGGTTGAGTCATACACCGGCGGTGCTCCAATAACAGTGCACTTCATGGATGCAATGATACAAGCAGCTGTACTATCAAAGATAGAGAGTATAGGTGTACATGATGCTAACATACTAGATGTAGTTAATGCAGTTCCAGGAACAAGAGCATATAATGAAGCTGTAGCTAAACTAGCCGAAACATATAGCTTAACAACGGAAATACTAAGTAGCATGAATAGCACAATGAATACCATAGGTATAGAGGGGCTAAAAGAGTTAGATAGCAGGTATAAATCCGAAGCAGTCGAGTTCAACCTGAACAGGGCACTGAGTGCTAAGAATGTAAATGCTCAAGTAGCTACAGCTATCCGCGACGATATGCGTGAGATAGTAGAAGCGCTGGTTAGTGATGACAAAGGCTGGCAGTCAATACAATTAGAAGCCCTAAGGGAGGCCGGACTAGGTGAATTCGTTGAGAACTTCAATGAAGCTGAGTTGCAGACTGCAACTGCTATATACACTAGCATGCGTGACCTACAAAGACTCAGTGAAGATGGTCGATACGAGCTGCTCAATAATAAGTCACTATACATAGAACATTCAGCGTTAGCAGTGGATGGTGCTAGTGTAATTACAGAAGCAAAAGCGTACGAGAAACAAGTTCCAGAGGTTAAGTTGAGCGACGAGTTCAATATACCAGAACCTGTAGAACCAGCAAAGGCTAAGACTAAAGAAGGTATACTATCTGATATAGAAGCTATACATACAGAGTTCAATGCTACTAAAGAAGCTGATGGAACTGCAGGTATACTTGGTGTACTGAATAAAATACTAAAAGGATGCTAATCCATGGCATGTGAAATAGATAAAACAATAGAACAATTCAAAACCATACTAAGCAGATCTAAGACTACTGATGTGCAGCGTAAGTTAGTAACTGCTGCACTGGGCAAGCTGGAATCGTTGGTTGCCCTGCGAGATAACACAAGTAATGAAAGTATAGTGGAACAACTGGCTAAAGTCGACACAGCTAGAGTAGTTGAGGGTGTGAAACCATATAATAAAACACCACTAACTGAGAAACCACAAGATTATAAGCAGTTAAAAAGCCTCAAAGTAGAAGTATTTGGTAAGTATGAAGGTAGTGGGTTAGATACGGGACAGTACTATAAGGGTATGCGTAAGGTAGTAATGAAATTGATAGGTCCAGAAATTAAGAGATCTACTGAGCTATCTGCAGTTGCAATTAAAAATATAATTATGGGACAACCAGCTGTTGCTGCGGAATACTTACCGTATTCCAAGATAATTCAATTCAATAGAATAAGTGGTGAGCAGATTAAGACAGAGGTAGATAGTAGGCTAGTCAAAGCAGTAGAATTAGGTGCTTTACCAGCGGTAGAGAGTACACCAGAGCTATCTAAGAAATATGTTGATATGGTATCTCGCGTGCTACGTAGTAATCAGAATGATCATACAGTCGTGCATGAACTAATACATGCTGGCTCATTTGAGTTTATGCGAGAATTCCCAGATCATCCTGCAACAGTAAGAGTTAATGAGTTATTTGAGCTAGCTAAAGCTAATATAACTAAGACTGTTAACTTCAACTACTGGAAAACTAGTACAGATGAATTTCTAGCGGAGGCATTAAGTAACCCACAGCTAATAGGCGAGCTAATAAAGTTAGAACCTACTGCTAAGTTAGATAAATTAAGTAATGTGTTCGAGACATTAGTAGACACATTACTAAAGATGCTAGGATTGAAGGGTAAAGAATTGACTAATGCATTCGAGTACATGCTAGATGGTTACATATCAATGGTAGAAGCACAACAAGCGCAAGATAAGCGAAGTTATCCAGAACTAGAGGCACTACTAGGTAAATTAGATGTAATCGTCACAAATGAAGAGTACTTCAATAGAGGACTATCCACTGAAGCTATTCAAGCAATCAAAGATGCATGTAAATAAGGACTAATAATGAATTGTAACATAGATAAAATAAGAAACATATTAGCTGGCGAAGGACTATCAGGTAAAGAACTAGATGACAGGGTAGAAGAGTATAAACAACTCAAAATACAAATGTACAATGATGCAGCTGATTCCGCAAGGGTTGTACGTGAGACCGCGTATGGTTATAAAGCTAATGGAGAGAAGTTTCATAAGATCGTGGACATACTAGGAGTAACTAAAACTACTTATGGTTATAGTATTAATGTTAACCCTACTACGAAGAATGGGGTCGACAAGATAGATGTCGATAGCTATGGGCTGAATATAGGCAATGGTAAGTACAACTTTACAAAAGGTGTACTAGATAGGATGGTCAAAGAAAATGCTGAGCATGGATTAGTAGATGGCACAACACTATACAATCAAAGTGGGACAACACAAGAATACATAGATAGAGCATTCATGGATGCAGATACGACTAATGATACAGTGCATAACATACAACTAGCAATGCAGAAAGCTGATCAAGAAGCACTAGGTGGTGACTGGGATGCAGAGCATAGTGAAGCACTAAAAGGTGTAACTACAGAGCTACAAAGACTATCGAAGACCATAGCAGGTATGAACATACTAGTAACTAAAGATAAAGTAGCTAGTATAGTAGAACCAATAGGCGAATTCAATCCTAATGCAACTGATAACAAGATCAGATTAATCAGAGGTAGTCTAGGTGAAGAAGCTAGAAATAAGTTCACTATGACAAATGAAGAAGCAATGACGCACGAGCTAGTACATGCTGCATTAGATTGGATATTCCATACTACTGACAAGACTGTTGGCCAGGCATTAAAATTGCAGATACGTGGACTGTACAAGTATGCTAGCAAAGTAGTAACTGTAGAAGATTTCATGCCAGAGCACAAAGGTGTATACACTAACATAGAGAAGCAGAAGGCCCAAGCGAGATATGATTATATATTTGGTACAAATAGTGAGATACAGACAGTAGCTGATGCTGATGCTAGACTACAGGAGTTCATGGCACATGCAATGACTAACAAAGCACTAGGTTATGCACTTAGTCAAAAGTTACCAGAGAACGTGCTAAGAGAGAAGGTAGACGGTGAAAACCTATTAGAAACGCTAAGTAGATGGATATGGAATGCATTCCAAATATTTGTAACTAAAGCTAAGAAGATCAAAGGTGAGAATCTCCTAGAAGAAACTACTAAGTTGGTGTATGCAATGACTGCCGTACAGGATAGATATGCTAGCAAAGCTACTCAGATGCAGGGTATGCCATTAGATGAAAAGATAATGGGCATGGTCAATAAGCAGACAGATAAACTAGATGCATTATTAGGTAAACCAGTTGATTGGATACTAGAGAAGACAGTAGGAGAGGATACGGGTACTATATCACCACGTAGTAAGCACACTAAAGCGGAGATAGATAAGATAATACGAGAAACACCAGGGCTAACTGCTATGTCACTAAGTAATGATCCAGTTATACAGATGGCATACAAGTCAGAGTTTATACGTGAATGGGTTGCTGAAGAAGTAGATGCTGGGCGTAGGATGGAAGCAGCTATATACGTAAATAAGCTGGGAGAAGCACTAGCTAAGAATGCTCCTAAACCGACTGATGGATACATCAAGCAAATGTACAAAGCCGCTACTACACTGAAGAATATACGTCATATGAATAAAGTAATGAAGCGTACGATAAATAATGAAGGGTTAGCTAATGTACAAAGTAAGTTATTACAGCAAATGGGATTGGGCGAGGGGTCATTTGCTGCCGCGGTAATGGCTGACTTCGTTACGGGACGTACTACGTTGGTACAAGCGGCGGATATGACTATGCAGTTCAGAGCACATATAGATAGATTGCGTGAGAAGAACTTTGAAGGTACACTAGAAGACATAGTAAATGGGTTCACTAAGATAAAGATCAATGATACGAAAAATAAGAAGTATAGAGAAGCGCTAGAAAGTGCTGTACTATCTATTGATTTACAGTCAGTTGGATTAGATATAGGCATTGATGGATTGACTAGATTAGTTAATAGTGATGATGTAATTGATGCAGAGATAACTAAGATAGTAGGCGAATTAGCTAAAGTTGGGGAGTATGCTAGCGAGATGTGGCAGCGTGAAGCAAAATCAGTCGCACAGTTCATGGTAACTGGTACCGGGTTGCGATCAAATGCTAGAAACATAGTTAATATGTATGGTCATGCCCAGTCGTTCCCTGAGGGAATTGGTAATCCATATAGTGATAGAGAGCAAGTAATTGATAAGCTAATAACACTATACGCGTTGAAAGAAGCTGCTGGGCGTGCCGAGTTAGCCGAGTTACTTGAGCAAGATCCAGATGGTGTAAGAAACTATATGGAAACTGCAAGAGGTATGATTAGAAGTACCGAAGAAGAGATGGAAGCAGGCGGGGAGCATGAGAACTTCGTTAAAGGGCAGACTAATGACCGACTAGACCCTAACAAAGATATACAGTATGCTCCTATGTATAATAGAGTCGATATGGAAGCACAAGGCTACGCATTCGTGAAACGTATGGAGATAGCTCTAGGCGACTTTGATAAGACAGCCTATGGCATGTTCTATAGTAACAATGCTGGTATAGGGAAACGTGTGGATGGTGCAGTAAGTTTGCAAAGACGTAATATTCCAGGATTACTACTAAGTGATAAGGTTAGGATGTCAAATCCACATCTAAAGGACAAAGCACTTTGGGACGTGATAGCTAAAGAGAAGAAGAAAGCTATAGATGTATACAGGAACAAAGGTGATGTGAGCATGCAACCAGTGTACTCACCATTAGGGGATATACAAGACTTCAGATATGTTATTAGTAAAGAAGACAAGGTTAGTAAGTTAGATATGAGTGTGAATGGGGTTGAGAAGTTAGGGCGATCATTCGGGCAAGTTGGCACAATGACAATGACTAATGAGCAGAATAGAAACCTAATAGATATAATTAGGAAAGATAGTGCGGAACGTGATACTAGTAGTGATATGTACAAAAACAATGCACACTTGTACATAAAGATTCAGCCTAAAGAATTTGATATGACTGATGAGGAAAGAGTTGCAGCGTACAAGCACGGTACGCTGAAGTTAGAGGATAAAGGTAAATATGGATTCAAGACGGAGGGTGAGGAGTTATGGGGACTACTTCCTCCTGATGCACGTAACTACATAATTGAGAAAAATAGAGAAGAGGACTGGAAGAGTAATAAGGACGAGAACATTAGAGATAAGCGGGATATTAAGCCAAGACGTGAATTATATGTACGTAGAGATTTAATAAACCAGCTATTCGCATATAATGAGCCAAGTATTATGGATATAAAGAAGATAGGTAAAATACCTCTTAAGGTATCCGCTAAGGTTGATAGAAACGTACGACTAGCTGAGAACTACTTCAAAGCATTTGTTGCTGTACTAAAAAGTAACGTAGTAGTTAAGATGCCATCGACTATATATGGGAACATACTGAGTAATGCTAAGTTCTTAGTGTACTCTGGAATGAGTCCAAGACAAGCGATTGATAACTTATCATTAAGTAGAAAGAGTTTAAAACAGTGGAAAGCTGATGAAGTTCTACAGCATAGATACGAAAGATTAATTGCTAGTACTGAAGGTAATGAGCGAGGTAAGTACAAGAGATTACGTGCAGATACAATTAGTAGCATGAATGCCAACCCATTGAAACCATTAATGGACGCTGGATTATTCCAATCGGTAGTTGAGGGCGTATCGTTAAGAGAAGATGATAATAATGTGGTTAGCAATGCAATTGAGAAGCAAGTTATAAAAGTTGTACCTCAAGGAACATTACTGCATGAAGTTGTCCAGACAGTATTCCTAACTAAGAAGTCAGCACTAGGTAGATTCATGGTAGGAGTAACTCAAGAGAGTGACTTCCACTTTAGAGCTGCTACTTATTGGCATGGTATTGCGAAAGGAATCCCTGAAGCTGAGATTATGAGTGATGTTAAGGAAAATTTCATCAACTACTCAAAGGTAATAAACTCAAAGTTCGTGCAATGGTTAGATAGAATGGGACCAGAAGCGTTCTGGAAATACTGGGCTAATATCCAGAGAGTACAGATAAATCGACTACGAAAGAATACATTCAAGGTACTAATGGATGTAGCCGCTCAGAAGGTTGGATTGTCCCCTGATGCCGGAATATATCATTCAAATATATTTCAATCACTCGGTAGAAGACTCAGCCCAATTGATAGTATGACCAACTTGTTTAGAGGTGGGAGTGATGCTCCAATCTTCAACTTCTTCGGCTAGTTGCGCTTCTAACGATTCGATTCGTGCATTGGCTTTAGTTAGCTGACTGGTTAGAGATGTTATCTGTTTGATAGCCTCTTTGTATTGTGTAAGTATCTTATCCAAGACGTACTATCCCTATGTCTGCACGCAATACATTACGTCTTAAGTGAGCATACTCTTCTTCGCGGATTGTTATAGTTTCTACTATACTATCTGCAAGTTGTTGTTTAAGTTGATTAGCCATCTGCTGCATATACCAGTTGTACCGTTGGGTATCTGTAAACTCACGTGCAGGACGTAGCTCTACTTGACATGCTAATCGGTTTATCTGTGGAGAAGAGTGTTCGATATGCATGGGTGCTTCCATCCCATCACGTACCAGTTCTGGTTTAACTAATAGCATAGATGTTACTATTATCGTTATGCCTAGCAAGGAGAATAACCCTAGTAACGCATGGAATACGTTAAAGTATAGTTCATAGTTATTCAATAGGTTCACCTGTAGGGTCACAGGCACGTAAAGCTACCCCTATACCTTTTGCAGGCTTTCTTGCTTTAGTGAGTACCTCGTAGTCTACAGTATACCATTTACCAATGTAACTATCTATGTTTGCAAGCATTACTCTACGTGATTCCAGATCACCCCTAGGCCTTACAGTAAACTCTCCACCTGCTGATTCACATATTAGTTTAGGGAAACCGTCTTTATCCAGCTCATAACCAGTTATGTGATACTCATTCTGAAGCATTTTTTTATACTTAAACACATCTGATGAGCGTTCATTATACTTGTATATACCAGTAGGATTACGTATAATAACTCCCTCACAACCACGAGATATTGCATTAATGTATATAGATTCAATTAATCGCTTATCTACTAATATAGATGGAATTACTAATACATGTGTAGTAGTGCAGTAATCACTAATATGCTTAAGCTTAGTGCGATGTACTGTATATGTACCTGCTTCATCAGGTAATTCAAATATACATGCTTGTACACGTGGGGATAACTCATTAGGCTTAGTAACAGCTGATTGTATATCCTGTAAATGCTCACCATGAATATAGAGTTCTACATTGAGTGAAGTTAGCGAATTAGTCTTCATTATATGGAGTATGTCAACAGTTAAGTGAGGAAGCTCAGGATATGATAAACCACCACGTGAATAAAGGGTCAAGGAGTCATTGTCTAAACGGTAGAGACCGTTAATGCCATTTAGCTTATCAGACACGTATACGTTATCTGCTACGTTGTGTAGTTGTTCTTGAAAAACTTTCACTTTCTGTGGTAAGTTAATAGCTGTAAAGTCAGCAGGTGCTTCACTTGGCAGATGGACTGTATAACCAGTATCAACCTTTTTCTGCCACTTCGCTTGTGCTTCGAGCAGTACTTGCTGTTTAGGCGTACGTTCGTTGGCGCGTCCTGCATTAGTGGTGGAGCACTGCGTCGACTTAGATTGCTCTTTGCCTCCTACTTGCCCCCATGTAACCGTGAACGTGTCATCTGATATGGTGATGGAACAGAACTGAGTAGATCCATTTTTGGTTGCTTTATATAGAACGGGCAGCTGCATCATGTAGTTCTTTTGAATGATGTGTTACAGAACCTGTTTCGGCATAGCAATCACATTGTGCTTTGTACGCCTCTTCGTGCATTTTAGTTAACTCTAAAATACTCTCTGCAATTGATTGAGAAGTTGTGAACCGTGCCCCTCTACCATGTATAGTAGTTCTACCCGCTGGTGTAACTAATACCCCTTTCATAGACATACCATAGCAACCACTCTCGTGTTCACATGGAATGCCTCCATTAGTTGGATATGGTATGTACTTAAGTGAAAGTTCAGTTATTACTGGTAGTTGTTGTATCATTGTTTACCCTTATTGAGTTTGTTGGGCTAACTAGTAACTCAAAGCCTCTGCTATCTAGCATCTCAGTTGTTGTAGCCACTAATGTTTTATCGCCAGTTTGAGTAATTCACGATTAGTGCTATGAACCGCATTGAACACATCATGTGCCTCATACCCATCAGTAAGTACTAAGTTACATACTGCTATTACATCATTACACTTATGTAGTAATGCAGTTACATATGCAGTTTCTATGGCTGTTAATCTATTATCGTTTATGTGCATAACTGTTCTTCCTCCACTTCTGCGATTTCTAGTACTGAAGATAGTTTAACATATCGCTTACGCCCACTTTCATAGAATACCTCTAGGAAAGTCTTATTGAAATAGTACGCTCTAACGTTATTATAGTTATGAGTTTCTACCTCTTTAGTTTGTTTTAGTATTATTTGTAGTGTCATTATTAATGATCTCCTCTAGTAGTGGTATAATTGATTCGTCTGGTATATCTGGTGTGTCATTGGTGAAATGAGAGTTTAGCTGTGGATATGAATGCTCAATAGCTGTAAGGAGTACGTCTACGCAGATGCTGGCACGCACATAGCCCTTATGATAGTCATGTAGCGTTGCTTGAGCATGTATCATAGTTGGTCTGCTAATAGCTTATACTCACCAGATGCTAGCTTAGCCTCTGTCTCTGCTGTCGATTCATTCAAGAACTGCGAACGAAACTTGGATGTCGTCTTAGAGAATTTCCAGTCTGCTCCTAGTAGGGCTTGTCCTGATGGTTCGATCACGACGATGAGTGAGTCATAACTATAGAGTAATCTGTACCCTGCTATGAATAGCTTGGTATGGTTGGAAGCTATATGTGTGATAGTTGCGTTAGCTAATGTTTGTAGATTCATTTGTTACCTTCTTGGTTAATTTGTGCATTTGCTTCTGTTTGGTTTTACGTAATTGTTGTTGATTATGGATGTCCTGCAACTCTAGAAATATTTCACTATGAGCCGGTTCCGCTTTCTGTTGTACATATTGTGTATAGTAAGGGATTGCGCCCTCTTTATTATAAGTGGTTTCAGTAATGTGTTTACTTATAGTCAATAGCTCAAATGCGGATGCTTCCATTACATCATCTGTATTTAGAAGTACTTCTACGTCTTTTATTAAATCAGTTGCGCTAAACCTATTAGTGTGTTGTTGCATTCTAGTGTGTAATGTCTTAGTCATTCCTATATAAACTTTACCACTTTCGAATGTTATTTTGTATACTTTATATAGCAATGTGTGCTGTTCATCTAGCCTCTTATACTTAGGATGCATTGCCCTACTAACATACCCATCACTTATTAACTCTTTCAACATTGCTGCCATGAACACACCAGTACATTCTGATAATTCCTGTAGCCTGTTCTGTGATTGTGTGGCTATTCTGATATTTCCGATTTTATAGTCCTTTTGTATGTATACAGTGTTATACCATAAATAAGCTAATATGTATACATATATAGTGTGAATACATGCCACTATCTACTACCCACGAGCCACCAAAATGTGGTCGCCGGGATTAGATTTATAGTAACGAAGCGAAGCTGAGTGTACATAAATCTCTAACCACGAGGGACTAGTTGAGATTAGCGAGTCAATGCAACTTAATTACTAATTTACTTAACAACTCGATTGTCCAAAATTTCTTGTAGCCGCTCTTCTGGTGGAACAAACCCAATAGGCTTAATTATCTTGCCCTCAGAGTCCTTAGCACCGAGCTTCTGCAGATTTGCATTATGCACGATCTGTAAGCCATCTACCATTTGGTGTGGTGTAAGGCCTAACTTGTGTAGTTCCCCAATAGCTATGTAGAGTCCATCAAGAAGTGAATCAAATGCAGATACTGGTGTAACTGGCTCAGATGCTACTGTACTTCTGGTAGCTACTATCTCTCTTGCCAACTCACGTGGAGCGTATGCTCCAATAGACTCAAGTGCTTCTTCGATTAGAAGTGCAGCGGCCTTATTAGCATCATACGACCCAGCGTGGTTGCCCCATGCTGTGTCGTTTAGATGTGCAATGTCTGAGAATAATTGGAAGAGCTGTTTTTTACTTTGCATCTGGTATATACCCCGTGCGAAGATTTGCAAGCGTAAGCAGTGTATGTGCCGACTCTGGGGAAATTGTTCCATCTGCAGATAATGTATTGATAGTTATGTCCTCTATGAGACTAATGATGTGCTCAGCCTTTCTGTAGTCTGCATCACCCGGACTGAGATAGTCATGTGGTACATAGCATGGCTCGGCTTGGCTTTCATTCCTAACTGTGCATTCGTTGCTACAGCATGCGCACTCATCTTCTGTTTCCTGTGTAAATTGCTTAAGCAAGTCCATTAGGTCTTCGCCCGATACTGATAGCATTCTTATGTTATTGTTATTGTTCATGATTTACCTTTATGTAAGTGCACGGGGAGTGCACTAAATTGTTGATTCAATAGAATCGTTCCTATGTTGGTGTGCTCTGATTAGTGCCTGAGTTACTGTGTTACGGGATATCTCTCCGTACAGTTTATGAAGTGTAATTGACTTCATAGATTGACTGGAGCGGTAACCAGATGCGGCATGCCATGCGTCCTTTCCCGTTAGTGTATTGCACGTTTCTATAACACAGTTGGAGAATTCTTTGACTTGCTGATGGTGCACATGCCTGGTATACCAATATCTATGATCAGTATCTGACCATTGTGATTTACAATCCACAGACATAATTTCACCTAGTTTCTCTGGTTTAACTGTATGCCCATGTGTAATTCCAATTAAGTTCTTACCAAATTGGTGATACATAAATACGGATGGTGTGTCGTGCACTATAACACGTGGTTCATCTTTAAACCAAGCTTGTAGGAAACACGTCACATATAGTGAAGAGTACGTATCATGGTTACCAATAGCAGAACGCCATCTAACTAGCTTATGCTTAGTTAACGCTTTCTCTACTAATGATACAGCTAGGTTTAGCCCTACTTGAATCATCTTAGCAAAGCGTGAATCAACATCCACACGAGTACCAGCTGTGGTTGTGTTCTGCTGTCCATTAGAATGATACCAGTCACCAGTGTCAATGATGAAGGCTTCTTCAGATGGGTAAGCTTGTATAACTAGCAGATCAATTGCTGATAGTAAGTCAGCTGTTCCTATATCAGAGTCGTAGTCCTCACCAACTTCCTCACCCCAAGCCAGTAGCCTAATATGGGCATCACCAATTGAGTACACGGACATAGTATCAGAGTGTGTTAGTGCTGGAGTAGCTATGGGTGTGGCTGCACGTATACGTGCTGAGTTAATGAAATCCTCAATTGCTTGTTGAAAGTAATGCAGTTCAGAGTTATGTTTAGCGTTAGTCTTGACCCATTGGATTTTAATGTTACCTTCACTATCATAAAGAGTGCTAGTACCAAGTAGTGCTAATCCGTCTTGAACGGAGTTGCCCGATTCAAGTGGAAGGCTACCATTTTGTCGAGCTCTCGTAATACGTGAAGTTATCCCGTTCTGACTTAGCTCTATACCATGCGTTAACAATATACCAGCTTGTATAGCTTTTGGTGATGGGCCGTATGTGCCTACAGCTTCAAAGAATTGTGGTTTAGTTACTTTCATTAGTTACCTTTAAATGTGTTAGAATAACTGCTACAGTAAGTTCTAATGACTGCATATTATCTATTCTGATATCGATACCATTTGGTAGACCATTAGCAAATCGTTCATGATCTTGCTTTAGTCTATTATCCCATTCTGTAAGATCAAATGAACCACGAGCCTTGGCACGAGCTTCACGAGTAGCATCATCTACATGGAGATATACTAGTATAGCCTGTTCTCCAAGCCACACTTTCAATTCTAGCCCAGCTAGTACTCCAATAGTTACTATTGAATCACATCCCTCAGGAATTGAGGTGTAAGCCGTACCGTAGTAAGCTGTATCCTCGACTCCATCAAATTGCGTTGTGTAACTTGCATATTCTATGAACTTCCCTGTATCTGCCATATTTTTGAATTCAGGCACTGTAATGAAGAAGTATGGGTTGCCCTCTACTTCCCCTGTACGCATAGCTCGAGTGCTATGTGGTGTAATGGCTGTAAAGTACCCTTTCTCTTGGAGAGCATTACTCACAGTATCTTTGCCGGCACCTGAGTGACCTGTTAGTATTAGTACCATAGACTACCCTTCGCAGCTGGAACAAATTGATGTATCTACTTTAACTTTAGTGGCCCCATTAAGCGAGCGTATGTAATATAATGCTTCTACGTCCGGGTTAATGAATGCTTCATGGTGGATATCTGAGATATCCTCTTCCTTAGCGTCTGCTGGGAAGTACAGATTAGTAGATTGGCCTTGGCCCCCACCCGTTGCGTTCATGGCTCGTTGAGCATCTGCAGCCATACGTATAATGTCACGTTGGTTGATTTCGAATGCAGTCCTGAATACAGCTTTCTCATGGGTAGTTAGCCAATCCTCGGCTTGCACAGATCCTTGGTCTTCTGCGATACGTTGCATTACTTCTTCAGTATACATTCCACGTTCCTTCATAAGAGCTAGGAATATAGGATTGATTCTGTAGACTGTGCCACCTGCTGTGTCAGACTCGTATACGTTGGCAAAGACTGGCTCACGACCTTCTGACGGACCCCCAAGAATTTCTGCAGTTGACTTAGTAGGCGGAAATGATAATCTATGTGAAAAGCGTAGCCCATACCCTTTCAACCACTCAGGTTCGCCAAGTTCTACAGCTAACCACTTAGATACTTCTAGTGTTCTATCATCTAATAGTTTAACTAATTGCTTGTTAAATATAGTAGATTGGAGGTCGCCGAATACCCAGCTTTGCTGTTGATAGTAAGTCGCTTCACCAAGCATACCAAGACCAATTGCTCTAGATTTCTCTGTAAATGCAATTGTGCGTTCAAACCCAGGTTCTTGTCTGGCTTTGATTAGCATATCCTCTATTACAGCATCAAGTAATACAGTCGCTATTTCCACAGCTTTAGTATCTTTCCATTCATCGAATTTAGTTATGTTCATGGATGTTAGTACACATGTAAACGAGTGGTCCTCATCACACATTAACTGTATCTCAGAACACAGATTAGACCCCTTAACTTTGAAGCCCCGATCCTTGTACATCTGAGGAGCGCTTTTGTTTACTTTGTCTAGGAAGAAGAAATATCCCTTACCTTTGATAAGTTTAAGACGAAGCATACGTTTCCATATATGATCAGCACGTGCTGGATCCTTATGAAATAGCTCCTCGAACTCATTAGTGATATTCCACCCGATGTTCCATGTGTCATCATCTGCTAGTAGTTGATCAACTAGCTCATCAAAGTCCGCATGTAATGGGTCAAGGTACATGCCAATGTTACCACGGCGAGAATTACCTTGGGAGATCTTCTTCATGGAGTTAACTAAATCATCTGCTGGGTGCATGATACCACTAGAAGTTCCGCCTTTGGAGATTGGTGAGCCTCGTGGGCGTACTGGGTCAAGTACAGTAGATGTCCCATAGCCACGTTGAGTTAACTGCTCAATCTCTAGGCGTGCAATGCCCCATGACCGAATCGAGTCTCCCAAGTGGCTTCCAGAACATGCTATAGGATGCCCTCTGTTGTTACCCATGTTCGTTAACACAGGAGTTGATGGGGATACGTATCCTTTCCACATCACATCCAGGAATGCATCATACCAGTTTAAGTAACCATAGTTAACTGGGATTTGCACTGCTGTGAGCTCCTCTGCACGCTTAGCTATTCTAATGTACATATCAATAGGTTTTTCCCCTACGTTCAAGTAATGCTTCTCTGTTAGCATCTGTAATCCAGATGTAGATAACCAGTTAGGAGCTAAGTTCTCACGTTGCAATTGTTTACGTTCATGTGATAAACGTTCGTATTTAGTCATTGCCATTATTTCTCCTTCTTTATAAGAGGTAGTCGTGACAGGTTTTCTGTCTTCCAACTACGTCTATAGCTGTTAGTTCCAGATATGAAGAAGTCGTGGATCTTGATAGACTTAGCACCTTTATAGAACCAGTCTGCTATAGGGTTATTTGTTATACCATATATAGTTGGCAGTTGCAGCATGGTAAGTACCTCATCTACTCGTGACCTAACAAATGCCTTAAGCTGCGCAGGTGTTATGTCGTTTATAGACTTAATATCCTTATAAACATAGTCAACAATAGCATCCTCGTGAGAGATTATCTCTCGCATTACGGTATGCACATCATCTGTATGTTGTTGTATGTCTATATGAAGTCCAGCTACTTTTGCCTCGTTGAGGTATGTGTTATGCAAAGATGCAGCTAGCATCCCATGAAGTACTTCATCGTTTTTGACAAAGTCTACACCAACTATAGTATTAGTTATTAAGTTATTACCATTGGCTTGAAATGATTTTAGCATAGCGAAGTTGCCAAATAATAATACTTGTTCAATACCTGATACTGTTGCAAGCGCTAATAACTTGTTACTGCTGAGATTGCTAGTTATACGTTTAATCATTTGTAGCTTATCACGTATAACTATGATTTCTTTTTGGTTTTGAGCTGTATCCTCTGGGTCGATATTCATCTCATCAGACATTTTCTGATAGAATGGTGCATGTACTGCTTTCTCTACGGCTGCTATCTGTGAGGCTACGCCATCAATTTCTGAATGTGGAAACCATGAAGCAATTTCTGCCCATGTGTCTCCAACTTGCTGCTCAGTAATAACAAATGAGTCTAGTGTAATACTCGCTAAGGCAAATTGCTCTGGAAGCATTCTCTGCCTAAAGTCGTTTACATCTTTCTCTACTGGTATTTCCTCAGCAGTCCACAAAATGTCTTGTTGTAGTTTGCGTATCTCTTCAGCTACCGGATATAGAATGCGTCCAAATAACGGGTTTTCTGTTTCTATAGGTAGTTTAATGCTCATGCTACTCCTCTAATGGTTTGTAATGAGTTGCAAATCGTGTCATCGGTGTAGCAGTCACTTGTTTAGTACATTGGTACAGTGCACTATCCTTAATTTCGTTAGACATGTTAGTTACCTGCAATTAATGCTTTCAATGGTGAGGATACACCAAACTTAACAACTGATTTAGCTGGTGATGTGTATGGTACACCATTTACTTCACCTGCTCTAGCTGCTTGAGTTGTAACGTAAAATTCACCAAAGTCCTGCCCTAAAGCTACAGCATTGCCTGCTAATAGCTCACGTTTAATGGTGCTTTTGATATGCTCCAGGATACGACCTGCTTCTGCTTTTGAGGAAATAGTTTCATATAAACTAATCTCTTCTACTAATTGTATTTTTGTAAATTTTGCCATATTGTGACCTTTATGTTAATTTGTGCTGTTGGATCATAGTAGCGGTTAAGCTACTAAAACTATTGGTTACTACTAGGTCTTCCGAACCCTTTGCGAGCTGCTGCGCCTCCAGAAAAACCTGCTGCTTTAGCTGCCCCACCATTTACTGCTGGAGTTGTTGCACCAGACTTCTGGGCTTCTTTCCAAGCTGCAACTGCTTCTGCATCCGTTTCTTTATAGATTACGGTAGATGCATACTTCTCAGTATCGCTAGCGAACCTAACTCCAACTGGTGTTTCATCGACAATCTCTGTAGATGATGCATTGTCAGATGGTCTGTAGAAACGTTTAACAGCAACACGCTCTTTGATTTGCTCTTCATATACTTCATACATGTATTGTACGAATACAGTGACATCAATATCAGTAAATTCTGGTATAACCATAAGCGTTTTAGTTGAGTTCTTAAATACCATTTCATACTCTTCAAGTTCGTTCTGTGCAATGCTGTATGACTCAAGATCTTCGATAATACCTAAGCTATCAAGTTGATTAAATCCGTATGCGTCTTTACCTGATTTGTCTTTGAGTAAGTTACTATAAGACATACCGTTTGTGAAAAAGTAGTTAGCGAACATTGCACCTGAGTCTTTATACTCGACTTCTACACATTTTAAGTGTGTATTGTATATGCCAGATGTAGTGATAAAATTACCACCTTCGTCACTTTTTGCTACTGCCGTTCTGTTTATAACTCTTGCCATTGTTAATTGGCTCCTTATTTGTTAGTGGCTAATGCCAAATGTGTTGAAGAATCCAGGCTTATAGCTTGAATTCAAATTCTTCTACTTCGGAATGTTTTGATTTAATCAAGTCGATGTAATCTTGTAGATTAAAATCCCCGTCTTTTGCTGTTTCACCATCTAGTGTAATTGGCATTGATTCAGGCACTTCTTCTATACTCAGAACACATCGTGCGGCTTTGTTAGAATCACGAAGAATAGCAACTCTTTTCTTGGCTTTAACTTCTACGAATACGCTGAAATCCACGACACTGAGAAAACCTCCGAGTTTGCCAAATTTACCCGAGTCTACTAAAGAGTATCTAGCTGTTTTCTCATCAAAGATTGAGTGTGAAATAATTACTAATGAGATACCATTGCTAACAATGTCTTCAAGGTAGTCAGTGAATAGCTTAATTTCACGATCCAATGCTGTGTATACTTTGAAGTTATCTCCATTAAATTTTACATTCAATGCATTGTATGCACTAGTGAATACACGTGATACTGAATCTATCGCGATAGTATCTGGGTACTGTCCTGTTTTAGCTTTATAAGCTTCTGCTGCTGCGTTACATGTGTCAATGAATGATCCCATGTCAACAAATTCGTTTATATTAATGTGTGGTATCTTTAGTGCGAAACGCTTACCATCATGTGATATAACGAATCCGTTAATCAGCGTGCTTAGTAGCTTAGTTTTACCTGAGTTAGGCTAAGCCTGATAACAGTACTTTAGCTGACATGAGGCACCTCCATGCTTGTGGTATATTGTATTTTCATAGTTATTTATCCTTATGAATTCTTATGTACGTGCAGGGTCTGCATAAAGAGTCAGAGGACATGCCGTCTACACGTCTTTCTACCACTACCCCACATTCACAATAGAAACTGCATTTAGTTTTATTTTTTTTTTATCTCTATATGTTTTAATAAACCTAGCACCTAATAGGTGCATCAGCTTATTATCAGTTTCTATTTTGTTTAGTGCTACTAATGCATCACCACCTGCTTTAAATACATGTTTACACCTATCTTGCATATCTGCGTGTGATATATGATCCTTTTGTGTACACCATTCTAAATTAGAGTAATGGTTGTTACTTGGATTATTATCTATATGGTTAACTACTTGGTAGTTTTCTATATTTTTTTTTTATAAATGTTTGTGCAACTAGCCTATGTACTTGAAAGCGTTTTACTTCTCCATCTTTAGATAACGTTACTCGCTTATAGCTACCTAGCATGTTTTCTTGTTTAAGAATTCTATTAGGTTTTCCATCAGATGGTGTTGAGTACACGTTTCCAGCTTCACTTATTGCATACTTACCTTCGTACCCCCATAATGTTCGTGTATATTATGGGAAGACTTAGTAATTACTTATAAGTGAAAATTTTGTATTGGTCTTACAAATAGCGGGTACTACATGCCAAGTTATTATTCCATCTTCATCCCCATTCCACGAACTAGTAGCTCTTTCTGCTTGTGCCGCTTGATGTGCTGTACATCCAGAATACCATCCACATTATAACCTAAAGTCCTGAGCAAGGACACTACGTAGCTCTGGCTGTTCTTGCCATAGCCGTATAGAACGTGATATAACTGATAACATGCCTTCTATGTAGTTATAGTCCTGCTCAGTAATAGATTCAGTAAGTACACGTACTTCAGTTGGGTATTGCTTAACAACTCCATACTTCTTCGTCTTCTCGTTAAACTTGCCTACTCTACCTACATTGTTTCGTGTAACGTAGATAATACGAATACGATCAGCATGGATACCACGTTTACTGTATAGGTATGCATATGTTAATAGTTGCAATCTATGCTTATATTCAATTCTGTCTGGAAGAGATGTAGCAGATGTTGTCTTGTAGTCAGTGATCGTACATTGATCGTAGGTACCAGTTAGATCAGTAGAAACTGCCCCATCTGTGTATGTAACACCAGGGACGATTATGCCATCATTAGACCCACCAACATAGATTGCTCCGTGAGATGGTGTTGCTGGGATGAGCTCTTCCATGAGGAACTCCTCAACGAATGAAGGGCGATTATGTAGTAAATAGTCATTGATTAGCTTAGTTCCCATAGTTGGGTAGTGCTCACGAATAATAGATCCGTCTACTTCCGTATTGATACCACACTGCTTATCAATGTAGTCCTCCATTTGCTCGCCATTTACTGTACCGAATCGTACGAATGATTCAGCAAAACCATGCACTACAGTTCCGAGGACACTCGCTGTAGAACCAGTAAAACTCTTCTCTCCTAGCATTAGTTCACGCCAGAATTCATTGGTGTTGGTGATGTACTTTGCAATTGATGAAGCAGAGATACGTATATCTCCTGGATTCATTAAGTTCTTGCCATCATAGTACTCAAGATCGATTTGGTTGGTTGTACTCATTGTGAGCTCCTTTTATAGTCTAGTGGGTGAGTTAGTGTGAAATAACTACATGTATTACATGTGCTACGTATGTGTTCGTGCTCTACCACATGGTTCGTGTATGGTGGAAACCCTTTTGCCGCATACGTCGATGTTTTTTAGGAATTCAGACATATTGGAAGTAGTTACGTCGCTGGTAAGTGCTCCTGCTCTAACAAATTCTTTATTTATGTAGGCACTTCCACATTTAAGGTATTTATTCATGTTTATCCTTATTTATGTACTAAGTACTTTTTGTGTATTTTGTACCCCATACTATTGCATTTATTGCGTATAGCTGAGATGGTTGTCCCCTCTGGCAGTTTGTCTGTAAGACGTTTAAGCGAATTGCGATATGTACCATGAGGTGAAGTAGCGCAGTCAGTGATTAGCTGTTCATGTGCTGTTGTCCATTTCATTCGGACTGAAGATGGCAATGGGGGTGGAGTAGGTTGATTGACTACAGTATGCGGAGTAAATGGGGTTGATTTATTTCTGTTTAATGCTGATATTCCATCCAGTGGTGGAGACGAGGCAGCATGTGTGTATCTACTAATACCAAAATTCATTGATTCTACTTTACTTTTATGTAAGTCGTCCCGTTCGGATGGTGTGCGCTCAGGTAAGGACATACTGAGCTGTTCTGGTAAGCTAGCGGTTAATTTACGAAGTTCAATTAGAATTTCGTTTAGTAGTAACTCAAGTTGGTACATTTGTTTTTATCCTGATAATATAGTTTATTGACTTCTTGCTTTGTAGCAAGTCTATAGTCATGCTTTAATGAATCGTATAACCACTTGCTGAAAACTATCATTAAATCTGTACCACCATGTCGTATAATGATTGCGGGAAAGTTACGTTCGTCCTCATACCATTTTTTCACTATAGGAGTGAGGTTAAATCTAGCGCTATAGTGGTTTGTTAGTCTACCGACAGATTGACAAGTACCATTGGCACTCCATCTATATGTATGTTTATGGTTATTTTGTGTTTTAACTATACCATATACCCATGCACTATTAGCAAACTTAAATTCACAGTCAAATTCTGGTTTGCTGAATTCATAGTGTGCTCCATCTTCTGCTGTTATTGATAAAGCGGTAGATGGCATATAAAGCGGTTCTTTAAGCCTATAAGTAAGTTCTTCCGAATATGTTTCAAAGAAAGTAATTTTTAAATCAAACCAATATCCTCGCAGAGGTTTATATTCAACTTCTACATCAGGATTAGCTATAACTGCATCAGCTATAATAGAGTGTTCTTTTAGGATTAGTTTATAATTCTTTGCCTTCATTCTAAATATAGGATTTGGTATTTTATATGGAAATTTAAGTGCTATACAATAGCAGTCATACCTACCAGTAGCATATTTCTCTTTCAGCTCAGCTATCTCGTCATGTGGAACTTCTTTAGTAGAACTTAGTTTTCCATCTACTAAATAGAGAGATTTTATGGTTTTTAAACCCATATCCCCAACTCTTCTTCCCCATATATAATTATCCCAATCAGTATCAGCTGAAAAATCAGAGCTATAATCATATAAATCAGCAATAAGCAAATTATAAGCCTCTTGAGACGCTTCTATATAGTAGCCGTTCCATCTACCGTCATACGTTGTAGATTTGTTACTCATTTGTTTCTCCAAATATAGATTTATCATGATAATATGCAATAGCGACTGCTTCTGCAAGGCCATCCTCTGCCGAGATAAACGTAAACTGATTAGGCGTTAGATTGCAGTTAGTTAGTAAGTTCTGTGTGAAGTTAATAGCTACCTGCTTATCGCGTCCTAAGTCAAGCGCCCTCTTCCATACGTGTGGTGGTACTTGTGTAATAGGAATATTTGTTAATTCAGCAATAGCTAATAGCTTGCCGAAGTTTCGGTTAGTTGACGCAGTCGAGGCAGCTGAATTACCAAAACTCATAGCAGGGGACTCTATAATTATATGTGCTTCAATGCTAGCAAGTGCGTCTTCTATGATGAAATCAACTATAGCATTACAATCTAATTCCTTGTGCGTCTTAGCTGGTGTTTTGATAATTAACTTGTAGGCACCCTTATTAGGGCCAGACTTGATTAATACCTTCTTACCAGCTTTGTCACGTGCAAATACATTAACTGCAGGTTTAGTTACGACTGTACGTGTTGGCATACGAATAACAGTTAGAGTATTGGTCTCAGTGTTAATTCTACATATTCCACCGTTAAGTCCTGGATCGATGCTAATTAATATCATTTATACTCGTTTATATTAAATTCAATTGGTGTATTTACTAACTCATATCTATCATTTAGTATTGATGCACATATATTAGTAAGGTTTCCTTGTATGGTTACACTATACGCTTCATGTATATGTCCTGATATATGATGAGTTAGATTAGGTAGCTCTAATTTACGCTTCTGTAATGAAGTTGAGCCTACATGCCGATCTTTATTATATGTACTGTTAGCACAATCTAACGTATGATATGCTGGATCATGTGCAATTAGAACTTGTGTTGTAAGTGGGATCTCTCCCATATAGTAGATAGTTCCTCTTCAGAATTCATAAAAGCCCAATCACCGAAATTATTACTACGAGGTGACCTATAGAAGTTAACTCCATCTATAGTGATGGATGCGTCCTGTAGGCAGGTAATTCCATATGAGTTGAAAAGCGCCTGCGTTTTGTCATACCCATAAGCTTCTATTTCTACTTCATGGTTACCTGCTATGCGTATCTTATATTTGAAAGGTTGTTTGGTTAGCCATTCTAGGAATGCTATAGTTTCAGTCAGTCCTAGGTCTCTACAACCTATCCAATCGCCAGCATGAATTTAAAATGTCTGCCGTGTATATGGATAAGTCTAGCTGTTCGTGTTTACCATGCGTATCATTGATTGCTGCACATTTCATTATGTTGCCGTGCTAGCTAGTATGTATTGGCAGGCTTTAAAGAACCTGTTAATATCATATGGTATCATGCACCCAGCAGATGATTTAGACTTCTTTGGGTTCTTTCCCTACTATTATCTTAGTAACTTTAATCTCATAGCATGACTCCTCAAATATCTAGTCATCATAGAAGTGTATTCTACATAGGTGCACTAGCTCATAAATGTTAATAGATTTATAGGTATACACACCGTTTGGTATGCTCTTAATTACAAAATCTCTTTTATCTAAATACCTAAAACATACAGAAGTCCCATCAATTTAAATCATTCATCTGTGGTTATAGGTGGACTACACTTGGTCTTAATACTGCTGCTATACCCAAACATGCTTTTCATTAATTCTGAGCCAGTAGCAGGAATCACATTAAAACCTAATACTTCACTTAGTACCTCTTTACTTATCATCATTTATCCTTCATAGTCCGTGGTGCGTACTCACCAAGACATTTATAGTTACGGTCATGGCCTACGAATAGGTGAACACGTTCAGATGCTCGTGAGATAGCTACGTATAGTATACGTAGGTAGTTATTAATGTTCGATGTGTCCATTATATGCACCAGGTCAGTTACATCTACAAAGACTTCTGGAACAGTGCTACCTTGAAGTGAGTGACTTGTCGCCGCAAATAAATGATGACAAATACTAAAACTATCTTTAGCAGCGTAGTATTCCTTCCAATTACGTTCGTCTGCTAAGGCTTGTAAGTGGTTCATAAATTGAGTTTTCACCTTTGGAGTATCAATTACACCTTTGTCAGTTAGAAGCGACCAATAAATACCACAATCCATTACATCCTGCACAACACAGATAGCTCTGTTAGGTATAATAGTTTTACCGTCTATGATAATAGGTGATGTAGGTTTAACTATATCCCCAATAGAGTAAGTATCTTCTGATTGTACAATATACTTTTTCACATTAGAATTATATATTTTAACTGTTTTATTCATGAAACACGCAAATACTTTAGATGGTTGAGCTGTGTTACGATATGCTTTCAGAAATTCACAGTGATTAGTATGCACAATTAGATTAGCAGATGTCTCTGGCAATTCTGGAAGTACCTTGCTATTAGCTTCAATAAGTGCACGGATGGTTAGTAGATAAGATGAAATATCCGATCTAGTTGAGTCCTGTCGCATGTTGATAGTTAGCTCATAGCTAGGGTATCTATCAAGATTAGCTGAGTTAGGAAGTACTAATTGGATAGGGTCACCTACTAGTATTATCTTGGACTTAACACGCGCTTCCTTGAGGTATACCATAAGTTCAGATGTAAGCATAGACACTTCATCGCAGATAAGGTACTCAACAGGAGGCCGTTCTTTAGCATTCTCCATTTTGAGTAACCTGTTACCACCATGTCCATCTGGAACTAAACGCATACCAAGATAAGAGTGAATAGTCATGGCTTCAGTTCTGGATCTGTATTTATCAGGAATCATGTTCTGTAAGGCTGCCACTGATTCATGCGTAGTACCTGTTAATGCTATAGTGATTTTGTTGTCAAGGCAGTGCTTAATGAATAAAGCAGTTGTATGTGTCTTACCAACACCTGCTCCACCTGTAAGGCGACAGATATGCGCATCTGAATTAAGCAGTTGTGATAGTACATCTAGTTGGTGGGGTGATGTACCAGAGATGCTCCACTGCTTAGTTGATATTTGTGCTGACTTACCAGTTGGTCGTTCGAATACGAATGGCTCAATTTGCATTATGTTCCTTTTGGTTTAAATTCTGCGCAACCGAAGTTTAGCTCTATACTGTGCCCAATATTAAATACTGTGCAAGTTTGTTCTTGTTGATGTGCACAGTTAACACAACGAGAGACTTCTAGATCGTTGCACTTAGCTCTGTCGTTCCACCCACGTGCATAGGCTTACCATGCTCGCACCTGTGATAATAGTGTGTTTTCTAGCCGTTGTTGGTCCATCGGTATCTCCCAATACTCATTTATCTCCTGTAATAGTGCTACAATAGAGTCAGTAGGTAGCCCAAGCTCACGGGCATGGTATGCTGCTCTGATTAGGTTACGAGATCCATTATCAACACATTCAAAGGCATATTGAAATGTACCAAAGCTATTTTCTAGTAACTTCTTCTTCTCTCCATCCGTTAATTCCTTAACTGGACCTGCGGTTACTTGAGCAGCTGCGAATAGTATGTGGTCCTTGATTTCCAATGGAGATTTATCTGTAACAGATAGTACTTCTCGCCCACCGTAACAGAATAGCACTTGTGCCTGTGGTAATGGATCATGCTGGACACCTAAATAAGAGGCTACTGACTTCATGAAATGCTTCCATAAACGAGGCTCGATTTCAAGAGTTGAATCCAATTCCACTGCTAAGTGGTACTTGTAGTTATTATTGTCATCAGAACCACGTACTAAATGGTGGTTAATATCTTGTAAGATAAAGTGCACAGAGTCAATTGATAATGTAGATGTATCTATGTCGAATAGTAGCCAATTAGTTGAGTTGATTAGATTCTCCTTTAGGCGTACTCCACCTTCGAAGATATAATTAGATATAGCACAGTTAGTTGACATAGCAATAGATATGTCAGCGAACGATGAAGATACGTTCTGATATCCGGATTTAATTATAGATCCAAGATACTGCTTATAATCATCTTTCGCTTTCTTCTGCTTAGCAGCTGGTAACGCATAAATAGCTAAGAATTTAGCAGACATGTCATCACGTATCTCCAGGTATGATGTATTGAATGCGCCGAGTTCAGTTTCCTGTGTAGATACAGGTGTGAGGCCCTCATAATAAATACCATCTTTAGATGCTGTATAAATGCCATTTACGTCATAGCTGGTTGCAGACTTAGCTAATTCGTTGAGACGGGCTTCTGCTGATGAGCTAACATACCCTAGTTTACGTAGGTTATGTATAGATAAAAATGCCTTACCATGTTCAGCTATAGTGTGCATGAAATCAGCGAATTGCTCGTACGATTCCTTGATTAGCTCACGTTCAAATAGCATGAGGTCGTTAGCGAATATCTCTAGCGTATTGATCGCTGCTACGTAGTGATGTGGTTCAATCGTTGACGATAAATCATAGATTGCATACACAGCAGATAGCTTAAGAGCACGCCATTGATAATGCTTACGCGCTATTTCAGATATAGGGTACATCTTAGGTACTAATTCAGATTGTTGTTCGTTATAGGTTAAGTATGTGTCGAATAAACGTACTGTGGACTGGGAGAGAGTAAGTGGTTTCGTAGTTGTACTAACAACTAAGTTATCTATACGCTTACTAAGCACATCCTGTGCAGTTAGTGTAGTTTGCTTAATATCCTCTTCTGCATCAAATTTTGCCTCCATAGATGAGTATGTAGTGATAGGTGTAGGTTCTGGGTTAAATGAAAAATTCCCCCTACGTGCTAATTGCGCAGTAAATGCTTGCTTAAACTGTTCTTTGACTTTAGGCTCGTAGAGAATAACTGATTCAGTGCCAAACATTAAAGCACTTACTGGGAAGCCAGTTATTTCACCTACTTGGTTAAGATCATCTTTGACGATTGTTGCAGGTATGTTCCCAAGATCATATGACTTAGCTAATAGAGTTAGAATTAGAGGCATGTCTTTGTTAGAGAGGAGGTCAGAGCCTACTTCAGATGTACTTATATAACCAGCACCAACGGACCCTTCTGCAAGCATAGCAAAATGCTGAGTCATTCCCTGGAGTGTACCAAGTTCAGGCATAAGTGGTCGAAGTACACGTAGATACTTATAATAGTTCTCTAGTTCATCTCCAGAGGCTAATGCTTTCTCCTGGGCAAGGAGTTTAGCATCAGATTCACGTTTAGCTTTGATAGTATCGTAACCAGACTTTAGCGCAATACGTACAGCATTAACAGATGAATCCTTAGCATCACCTGAGCGTGCTAGGATAGTGGATATCATATTAGTTGTAACTATCGATTTAGGGTCAAATTGGATAGGTTTACGTAGGTGTGAAGCGAATGTAGTAAGCTCAGATATGGCAATAGCTATCTTCATTTTATGTTTAGCTTTAGTATTTATACATGCGACTGCATCTTGCACTATTGCTGGTATTTGTGGAACTAACGCTCCTTTCTCACGAAGGTATTGCTCCTCCATTGTTATCTGACTCATGTATACCCTTTTATTTATCTGTTGTTAGTAATATATCTTTAGAAACAGTAAAAGGTACCCCTACTCTTTCTGAATCTGTGTATTTAGATTTAGATACTCCCCATGCTCCGGACTTAGCCCACCCATGTGAATGTGTAGCATCATTTGGATCTTGCGCTAATGTCGCCTTTTTGTATAATTGTAATAAACTATCTTTTAGCTCATTTACTGTTGGAAAACAAATATCATTATTAACTAGTATGCGCCAGTTTAGTATTTCCATTTCTTTAGCTACTGCTTCAAAACCTATTGACTCGAGTGCTTCTTCTATTGTTGTAAATTGCATGCGTGTATTCCTTTTATTTGTAATAGCTGTTGAATTTAGCTAGTGTGATGTTGTAATTAGTATCTAAGTTAAAACAATTATACCCTGTGTCTATTAGATTTTTCAATCTAGCGTATAGTCCTATATAGTTTTGACCTTTCACATCGTCTTGTAAAAAAGTAGTATCTTCATTCCAAGCAAAATTGCCTATACTACGTAAGTATGTTAATGTTGCTAAGTCCTTGTCATCATCTGTTTTCACCAGATTGTGTGTATTACAATCTGGACCATTTTCTGAGTGGAATATTAATAATTGTTCCATGGTATACCCTTTTGATTAATTAATTAATTATAAACTTACTAGAACTTCTACTCAACTACAGGTGCAGTAGTTACAAGCTATCCCACTCTGGGTTTGTAGAAGTTCTATAAGCTTATTTGTTGGGGCAAGTAATTGTTGCTTGCCGTACTACTTAATAACCGGGCTACATGTTTACCGGAACCTCTATGTTTATTTCTAATGTACGTCGTACTGTGTTAAACCTATCTTTGGCTTACCATGTACATGATAAGTTAATCCTAGTGCAATAGATGCTTTAGAGAAACCTGCAGATAGTATATCACATATAGCAGGAGCATTATCAGGCATTGCTTCTATATTAACAGCATCATGAATATTAGCGACATACCCAAAGTCTCTACCATGTATAAATCCTGCTGCAAGTAACTCTCTGTTAATTACTACTAGATAGTACTTCATAAAGATAGCACCTGCATGTTGTAATAAAAGATTGCCTGCAGAATGAGGTGAGCGAGCTTCTAGATGATGACCATATAAACCTTTTAGTTTATTAGCTTTAGCTAGCTTTTTAGTATTCTCTAGGAAGTCTTTAAGGCCTGCTGTTTTAGCTAAGAAGCTGTTAGCTGTTTGTGTCCCAAATATTGTTTGCAGGATTAATGTCTCAGTATATGGGATTAGTTTATCTTTAGCTATTGGAAATAGTTGTTTACCATCTATAGTAGTCAATCGTTTTTCAACACTTTTCTTTGCAGTATCATACTCAGCTTGTGTATAAACTAAGTTGTTAGCAGTTGTATTTGTCCATAGTCCCCAACCTATTCTAGTATTACCAGACCCATACAAATATCCATAAATAAACGTCTTCGCTAGATCTCGAGTTGGTAAGCCAGTTGCTCGCTGATTGATTGAGTGAATATCAGTTGGTGGTGACGCATCTTTATCCCCTGAATCAACTGATTGTGCATAGAAATAGTTATCATATGGCCCTAAATAATGACCAAGCATAACTAACTCAAGTGCATCCGCATCTACATCAATTAATACTTTTCCGGGTGCAGCTCGCATTAACTCACGAAATTCCTTTGATTTAGGTATCTGTGTAATATTTGGGGAGGAATGACTCATACGGCCTGTATTAGTTCCGAGTGTGTCAACATTTCCTCTAAAACGATTATCAGATGGAAGAAGTTTTAATAATGAATTATCCCCTTCTGATAATTGACCAAGGTCTTTCACTACTTTCAGGTAACGTTTAAGATCATCAGCATCACTAAGTTGCATCTCTGCTAATGTATCTGCATCAACCTTTGGACTACCGTTAGCTGTAAAGATAGTAGGTTCCCAATTATAATACTTCTTCATCCAACGTACTATTTTCTGCCGTGAACCAGGTTCAAATGCTACGTACTTAAGCGGACAATACTCACCTTCGAAGTACTGGTATACAAAACGCAGTGGGAATACTGACCATTTGATTGGTTTAGATGGTAGTTTGATTTTACCATTCTTGTAGTAAGTGTACTGATATAGCGGGCTAGGTTGCTGTAAGTTAAGATACCACATTTATTTATTTATCTCACGTATAGTATTTAATGCTTTAGTTCGTAAACAATGTTCAGGATGTGAAATATCTTGCATAGTTTTAGCGGATTCATTTTTGTTATAACTTGTTCTACTTCCACATAATGGGCAAAGTGAATAATAAGGCCCATTACTATCATCATCTTCTAATGGTTTGAATGTTTCGTCAAACTCTTCTACTGTGTACATGTCTTTATATGTTGTCATTTTATTTCCTCCACGTTCCAACCATATGTAAAATCAAGTTCATTGCTAATTTGATCACCTGCCCAGTAGTCCATATCTGCTCCACTATTGTATAGCTGCTTGGCTTTAGTTATTGCTTCGTATGGTGAGGATGCTTCGACATCTAGATTAGCAAATTGTGCTTCCGTTACTAAGAATTCAGGGCGAACTCGATACTTATGAAGTGGGTGGGTACTAGCTATTTCCTGCTTGCATGTGTTTAATTCTGCTAATAGCTTAGGATCAGTGAACCCTTTCTCGACTACAGTGTGGAGTGCTTCTGTGAGATGCTTGATGCGTACGTTGAGTCGCTTGTTCTTTGCTTTATTCCGCCTAGCTGATAGTGAACGTGCCATTGGTTAATCCTCGTCTGGGTCTGCATCTGGTTGAGATAGTAGTGCGTTGTTTAGTGTAGTAGGTCCTCGCCATACCCAGTATCCCCCTGTGAAATATGGATTATACAGCCAAGTCCTTACTTTACGTGCCTTAGCAGGAAGTTGCGTATGCGGGAATGCTACTATTTTCGGCAAATACATAGGCTTGTACTTAGCTAGTAAACTACGTTTTATAGTTAGTTGTTCATATAACAATGAATCACGTAATGCTTCAGCTTTTTGCTTATCAAAGTAGAAGCCATATTGTATTTGCTGTTGAATAATAGATGCAGTTTCCATCTCAATATTAATAACATGCTGCTCAGGATAATTAGGTCGAGTAAGTAATAATTTATACAGATCACGAGTTACTTCAACGTCCTGTTTATTGTATATACACATTTCTTCTGATAAGTGTGACCAGTCGTGGAAATCAATCTTCTCGTTACCAAGACGTAATCCAAATGCTTCTAATCCAAATGATCCTTGTAATTGACGTATAGATGAATCAAGGCTAATATCCCACCCTAATGATTTATCAATCAGTAGTAAGGCATCTTTTGTATATACTAGTTTAGATAATAATAATGTATCAAGTTGTTTAGCTACTAATGGAATACCAGATATTTGCTCAATGACTGGTTTATCAAATTTGATTGAATTATGTCCTATATTAATTTCACATGAATTAAGTATATTAATGCCTTCTAGTATTGAACCATCTGAGTATGAGGTTGGTTGAGATGTGAATACTTGTGGCTCATCGTCGTTGATTGCTATAGCTAATGAGTGTACGGTATTGATTGTACGTTGGCCTTCTAGTCGGTCAATTCTTGGTGTTTCAATGTCAAAGTAGGCTACGCTCATTTGTTGTCCAATACCCATTGGCAAGCCGCAAAGATTGCTTCTGGCTCTGTGTCTGCTGTAAAACCTTCTACTAATTCTTGTGGGTCTTTCAGAGTTATAATGTTGTGTGTTAATATGTGTGCGTATGCTTTTCTTTCTAAATGCCCAAAGTCAGGATTACCATTGTTACTTTGAATATACCAAGAACCATACCCACATCCAATAGACGTATAATTGACAAACCATTCTTTACATTTATGAGCTAGTTCATAGATATTAATTTCACCATCGTACATAAGGGAAGTTTTTAGTATGCAACCATTGCTAAAGTTATACCTAATTAAGTTGTCTTCAACTTTAATCCTAACAATAGGTACTAAATACATAGCACCATTGAACTCTTCTTGGTTATTGATAACTTCACTAAATAATTCTTTACTTATCATTGTTTATCTCTCTGTATTTATTTAAAAATTTAGCATTATGCAGTTCATAGCGATGTCTAGTAGCTGCAATGTAGCAGAGTTTAAGTGTTTCTATTTCCTCTAGGGTTCTATCTTCAGGTGGAATAATTAACACTTTAGACACTGCTATATTTATATCGTCGTCTAATGTAACAGAGTCTAGCGTTAAACCCTTGCTTGTGTGTGCGGTCATCAACACGTGTGGCGCATTAGACTTAACATGTGAATCAGCTGCTGTATATGCTGTTAACACCTCTTGTGGCGAGTACTTCATCAGTAAAGTATTTGCTGCTTGAATGGCTTTGTTAAACTCATTCTGCCGCAGTACGTATGTACGAAGAGAGTACGTAGCCTGTAATGTAGCGGAACGCCCCCATTCATCTGCATCGGCTTGTAAATGCTTCAGATTTTGGTTATACTGTGTATTGCCTGGTTTAAGGTAGATAAGTGCTAATGGCCATAGGAATAGCTGAGCTACCTTTGTCTTTGACGACAGGCGAAATGGTACACCTTGTGATTCCAGTTCGATCATTTGTGCGATTAGTGCCGAGTTCGTACGAGTAATATATGCGCTAGTACCTATCTTGTAGTTAGATGGATATTGCATTCCTTCAAATACCATGTCAGGTGCGAATGTGTCTCTACAGAATGCTTGTACAAGTTTAGCATCCTCTTCATTAACACGGAAGGACTTAGATAATGTTAGATGTAATCCTTGGCCCTTATAGTAGTCAAAGGCAGATACTAAGTTCATAAAGCCAAATACGGATTGATTAGAGTCCCCTATAATGATTTTTAGCTTAGCAGGAGATTTATTGAATATGTCTAATGAAATTTGTGTCATATCCCCTGCTTCGTCTGCAATGAGTATATCAAGTTCAGGAAGAATTATTGTTCCATTCATAACTAGAATGTGGTATAGTTTAAGATAAAACGAGTGTGTTGTATTTATTTTACCATTTGCAATTAATTCCAGTATAGTATTGACTGCTTTATACATAGGTGCTGACATTTTCTCTGATAGAGAATGTGAGTATTGGCGCAAAGATGTGTACTCCGAGATACAAAAATCATCCACATATCGGATTGCATCTGATACTAAGCGTGTTGGTATCTTAGCTGATTTAGGTATATCACGCCATGTAATGTAGTCGACTATAGGTAGTTTAAGCCCATATTCCTTGAGAGTCGCCCTAGCAGCTTTCTTGTGTATGTTCATAGCTTTGCAGGTATGCCCAAATTCGATTGATGCTTCTGTTGCATTAGCCGCACCAAATACGGTGTATTCTGCTTTAAGGTCAGGCTTGATTTTATGCCAACGTTTGATTGCTTCTGTGACAGAGGATGATTTCGCTGAACCTGCTACTGCTTCTACTATGATGATTGGTGAAGCTTGTGTTAGTACTGCCTCAAAAAATACTTCTTGTTCATCTGTCCATATATGTCGCATGGCTAGTAAGGTATTTCGTCAAAGTCATAGACGAGATTCATTGCTTCTAATTTAGTTAATGGAATAAAATCTTCTAAGTTACTAAATTTATTTAGCACATCTATTTTACCAGTAACTACATGTCTACATAAAATACCGTCTGAAGGTATTAAATGAATATCCCATATGAATTTAGTGGGTATTACCTCTTGTACTAATGTGTAATTAGATAGTAAGATTTGTATTAACATGCAATTCGGTACTACAATCTGCTTGCTATTATTATCAGATACCCATATTACTTCACCATATGGTGACGAAGATATAGCTTGCACAGTTACTTGTAACGTGTGCTTATTATGTGTCCATTTAGAACCAATTTCAACTAATGGTCGAGGCGCAGCTGTTATTGTAGTTGTAGCCTCTATTTCTATGGGTTGTATTGCTTTAGCCACTATAGGCTTATACGCTTCAAGTTGTTGCACTTGAAGTACTGGTAGGATATTATCTATACTTAATAGCTGAAAAGTTCCTCTAATGTTGTGTTTCTTAACATTGATTGTAATGTACCTGTTATGTATTTCATGTCTGCGGTTTACTAAGTTGGATGGAACAGCTACTCTATAGATTGTATCTGATTGTCGCGCTCTAATTAGCATAGAAGGAAATTCAACATTTAGATCCCAAATATGACATGCTACCACTGTGCTATCCGTGTATGGTAGGTCTATATAGGATGTTACATAGTCTACAGTACTGGTAGCTGTGGTATCTGCTTCAGATATTATAGAAATGAAGTGCTTATTGGCTGGTGCATAAAATTCAATTTCAGCGCTATATTTAATACCTATTTGAGGATTAGCTTCTCGCCAACGTTTACCTACTGGCTTATTAATACGATATTGAGCTGTATCTGAATAGGCAGCTTCAATTTCAACAATTAGTTCTGTGTTACCAAACCCGTTCAACTCTTCACCTAAAATAGTGAGAGTAAAATTGGTCGGATAGTAAGTTGCTAGCTGCGCTATTGGTGTTAATGGTATTGTCATGGTTATTCCTTGTGTGAATGATAATATATACGAAAAATTGGATTAATAGTTATTATGAGTAAATGCTCATTGGGCGTTCTAGTAATAACTGTATTTATACTTGCTTACTTAATGAGGCGAAATGCTATCTAAAACAAGTGCTACAATTTGTTATATACTATCTAGCAAGAACATACAAATTATCGACTTGGAATGTAGACCCACCTATGATTTCACAAACCATAGGTGGGTGGAATGGGTAGTCGTTAAATTGCATTTATTCATAATATAGTACAGAGACGATACGTCATCATTTACTATGAGTTGCAATTGGAAGCTATGCTCTTGGGAGATAGTATAAGTGTGGTATGTACTAAGAGTATACAAAATTTTGGTACTGCTGATATAGATATCAGAGGGTAGTAATTTCAGTGCAGATTGGTAATTTCTTCTAGAAAATACCAAGCTAACTGGAAGTTACGGAGCCGTTGATATCTATATTTATTCACAATAATTCATACAGAGGCGAATCGCCATCATTTATTGTAACATATAGATCGGTTGGAGCTATACTCTTAGTACATAACACAATAAAGCGTTATGTTAGTGGTTTGTACTTCTTAGGAAGTAGATTACGTGCCCATGTAATTAATCCACCTAGGCTATTTCCTGCTGATTTACGCTCAGTTGGCTCCAATAATTTGTTCTGAGAATTATGTCTTGCAGCACGAATCTTTCGCATAGTTGCACGAGTTGCACGTACTTCCGTGTCACCTACATTCACACCTAGAATGCGACGATACCCGTACTTAGTGTACTTAATTCGTGTCTTCTTTGTGTTAGCTGAGAAACCGTTGTACTCTAGTATGGCGTATACACTATTTATTACTTCATTGAGTATTTCATGATCATCGTCGTTTACAGATATCTGGATATCATCTGCGTAAATAGTAAGTGCAAAACTAGTAAATAAGTCATCTAGTAGTTCATGTATTTGTCCTAGTGCAGGCAGTAGTGCAATATTTGCGAGTAAGGGAGATGTGGCGAATCCTTGGGCAGCATACCCCTTTATATGAAATAAGCTAGCGTCGTATAGCTCAGTAGGTATCATAGTGTGATGGACTGTATCAAAGAAGTTAGATATGTCCATCATAATTGTTGCTTTATAGCCTATATGTAGGGAGGCACCAGTAATACAGTTACGATTACGGAGGAATCCATGTGCTACATTAGCTAGTGGTGTGTGTGCCACTTGGGCGTAGAAGTACTCCTCTAATCCCTTTAATTTAGAACGTTGATATTTAAGCAGTGCAGGTGATGGTGCTGTTATTTTGCGAAAACCTCCTGAGCGTTTAGGGATTTTGTATTCACGATAGCTTCCTGCTGGAAGAGTAAATTCATGTGTAGACTTATATCCAGGAAGCAAACTTTGTAAGTATTTACCATTATAGGATTCTCTACTACACCCAATAGCACAATCCCCTCCCATAGCTTCTGCTGATTCACTCTTAGTTAGGTTAGATTCTCTTGCGGTTTCTTCAGTATAATACTCAGGGCCAATCATAACTGTGAAGTTACCTGTTGTATCTAGGTTACTGAAATCTATATCAGAACTTGGAGCGTCTCCTGTTCGTTCTATAAATTGTTTTTTTGTCATTAATGTTCCTTTATTAGGTAGTGTAGCGCTTAATTTCGCATATATGCAAATTTTGATCTGTATTGCCTGAAACCAGGTGATCGATGCTGTAATATATAGTTTTCCACCGGACGTAGTCGGTGGAAAACTATATTTATTCATATGCTTGTTACAATGGCGATTCGCCTATATACCATATGAGGTATAGTTTATACTATGCCATATATGCGTAACTAAAAACTATGTGTAGTACTAATACTTAAAAGCATTAGTACATTCGTTTATAGAATCCCATTAATTTCTTACTAGGGCCTACTGTCTTTGACTCTTCACAGATGTAACATACGTTAGTATGCACTGTGAGAGGGTCTGTATATGTTGGGTTACGTGAGTACTTGTCTGCACAATCAAAGCAGATGTATGGACTTAGTTTGCCAGATGCACATTCTTCTGCACGCATTTCTTGTTTATTGTTCATTGATTCTGTCCCTGATTTCTTGTATGCAGAACGTCATCAATTGCAGCACTAATAGCCATCATACTTAGTACTATATAATCCATTGATTCCTTTAATTGTGTTGCGCTCATAATTGCTCCTTATTAGTAATTAGCTTACAGAATATAAATATAGATTTCCAGTCGTTGTTTGCTGCTAGCTCATCGTCTGTCAGCCATACTATGCTATTAGTAGAGAATTCTTCAGATGCAGCCGGGTGCTCGGCTTCTGTAAGATGTGTTTTAGGAATGTCAGTGACATCTACTAAAAACCCATGTGCTATCTGGTCCATTTGAGTAGATACCATTGTAGACCCTACAAAGTGTACCTGCTCATCAGTTACTACATACCCAGCTTCTTCTAATACTTCTGTGATAGTAATTTGTTGAGGTGTGGTTTCTGCAGCCATTGAACCACCAAATGCAGTTGTTAACATAGCTGGTTTACCTAGACGATGATCGAGAGGAGGCTTAGATTCATTGATAAGACCGAAGGGCTTATCAGAGTTACCGTCATGAAGAATGAAGAAGATACTGTCCGTACCTGCTCTAGTGGCATACTGATAGTAACCACGTGCTTGGTTGATAGTTATGTACGGCTGACCATTTATTGCTTTGGATGGTGATTCATATTGTGTGGTTGGTGTGTGCATTGTGTTCCTTTAATTATGGTAGAGTTATAGCTCTTCCCATCCGTCTTCTTTCATTTGCATTTTATGTTGCCATACTGCCTCTGATAAATCCTCTGGGCATTCATTATCAAGTGTCATACTGTCTAGTTGCCTTCTTGTGCCAGAAGTTGTCTTAAGTGCATAAATGCTTATCCAGATACTCTCTTGGTCTGCATCTACTGTGAAATAGAGCACTTCTTCTGGTCCAAGTTTTACTGTGTACTCATCTTTCTTGAATAATGTATATTTGCTCATTTAGCACCCTTGTCGGTTTGTTGGTATTGGGCATTAACTGATTTCCAATATACAGAGTAACCACCTTGGTTTTCCGGTAATTTCCATCGTTTAGCCATCTCAGATATACCAGTTTGTGGTAATGATAATCCTGCTTTAGCCAATTGGTTATTAGTGCACTTAATTAGATTAGCTAGCATTTAGCGTCCTTGTATGTAGTCATAAACTAATGGATGTAAGAATTGTTTATTCGATTCGATATCATTACGAATAGATTGCGCTCTGATTTGTATGCCACTGAGTGGTAATTTAGTAGTATGCATACCAGCTATCTCGTATAGTTTGCAATAAGATTCATTGGTATAATCAATTCCACGGAAAGTGAAATTAGTTAGATCCTCTAGCTTCTCATGTAGGTAGATTGTAGTTTCAGACAAGTCATCAGTTATAGTTAGCTGTATGGCTTTGCATAGTCGATAGAGCCAGTCATCCCAATCAGGTGAATCATCTAGTGCTATACATTTGATATTAGGGTAAACTAAACGAATCATGTGGATTCGTTCAAGTGGGTACCATGGGTTACGGTCGTCATGCATATCTGATATAAATACTGTATTCAGATTGGATAATAAGAAAGGGTCCTCTGACTTATCTAATGCGATTAATTCTTGCACCATATTGTAACCACAATCGAATAAAAGATAATCATTTTCAGATACTTCAATTAGAAATGATGCGTTTGTCTACGTGAAGTCTGCTCCTCCACCGTTACCGAGCTGTTTAAGTTTCATGTTACTATCTCTCACTTATTGAAATTTGTGGTTCTTCTTGCTCTTTGTCTTGTTGAGTAGTATTGAAGAGACGTGCTGCTTTCTCTGCATATAGTTGTATTTCTGTTTGTTCGTTATTCATGTTGGTTGTCCTATATGGATTGTTACGTTTTACATGTCAATAATTAATTGAGGTATGTGGTAAACGCCTTTTTTAGTATCCCAGGCCCGACTTGCACAGGCAGCAGTTCTCATCTAGAATGTTGACTGAGACTTATTTGGATTGTTTAACGTGTAGTGATGGGAAGAATACCCCTGTGAGTACTCCGCGAGTTGGTTGGTCATATGTGGCACCAGTGTCCAAGTTAACAGCACCATCGTAGAATAGGGGCTCAGCAGGGATTGTAGCTTTCTTCTTCAATATATAATCTGTTGGAGTATGTCCAAATACATTATAATATGGAGTAGTGTTCTTCTTCCCATATGGTTGATTACGATTCCATGCAAAGTCAAACGTAAATGTTGCTGCTTCCTTAAGAGGTTTAAATGCACTCCATGTATGTGATACTAATAGTTCAAGTCCTGATTCATCTTTGATACCTGTTTCAATATATAATGGAAGTGACTGAAGGTATAGTAGATCAGTTAGTAATGCTTGATAGTTACCATTATACGCTGAGAATACATCTTGCCCTCCATTAAAGAACCAATCACTATCCCGTATAACAGACATAGATTTAGGTGTAAGGATTTCTCCGTCAACTAATTGCTGTATATATGGAATAAGTTCACATGCCATTAATTCGTGGTTACCACGGACTGCTTGTATTCCAGATGAGCGTATGAACTCTATGGTTTCACGAGAATGTGGACCGCGATCAATTAAATTACCTACTGAGCAGATTTGTATGTGTGAAGGGATACCTGCTATAAGTTGCTTGAGTTTACGAAATTCCCCGTGTATGTCACCTATAATAAAGGCTGTGTCAGTTAATTGCATTACAAGTTCCTGTTTGTTAAATTATTAACATCTCCAAAAGATGTATACGTATGTATTCTATTACAGCTCAATGCCGCTACGGATGTTCTAGCATCGGAAGATACATACTAAGGACTAGAATCCTATATACATCTTTTGGAGGTGCTAAATGAAGGAGGACACTCTTGGAATCAAACCAAGTACCTTCTGATTAATCATTAGATGCCCCCTATCGGTGAGCTAAAAAAAAAAATGTCCGTGTATGGTGGGCAAGAAAGGAGTTGAACCTCTGTCAGTCCGTTATGAGCGGATGGCTCTACCGTTGAGCTACTTGCCCTATTAAGGTGCAGTCACCTCCTATACCATATATTGGAGACTGCGAATTATTTTATTGTCTAAACCATTCGACTACTCCTGCTAGAAGCAGGAGGTAGGATTCGAACCTACATAGTATAAAATGTGTTATTGTCCGACTAACTTATATCTAGTTGCTGAGATTTGCAATGATTTCTGAAGCATGCTTAACCACTAAGCTATCCAACCTGGTGATCAGAGCTGGGATCGAACCAGAGTCTACTTCTAAAATAATCAGCACTGACACGGCCTTGCGAGCCTTGATGAAAGCCTATTGAACGTTAATTCTATTGTGGTCAATAAAATAAACGTGAAAAGAAAACTTATATAGCGCTATATAAGTTGGGTAAAGATAATAATAAGTTTACCACAGTGAACACATACATGCCCGGTTACACTCCCTACTAATAGGTTAAGCATTTCTTCATCTTTCGAGAACCTAGATGCTGCAGAACGGTTTTAATTCTGTCTTCAATGTATGTGCTCAATGTGATAAACTTAGTTACCTAGCAGCTTTAGTACGATTACCTGCATAAGATAGTTTCTCTATTGTTCGTGATAGTAGTGTAGCCATAGTGATTGTATTAGTATGTTTCTTATCAAGTACTTCTAAGTAGTCAATTAGTTCATGCTGATTAGAGCCTTTAGGTCCAGGAGCGCGTACAAGCTTGATGTGCTTATACTTATTATTGACTATATGGTTAATTAATATGCTACTTTGACTTGCTATAGTTAAGTTTCTATACTCTGGGTGCATACGTTTAATGGTATTGTTCAACCAAGTAGTAAATGTACATAGTTCCTTGTAGCGTGATCCTTTAATACCATAACGTTCTGACTGCCCTAGTGCAAATGCTACGAATGATTTAACATTCTTGGATAAAAGATGCTGTAGTGCGTAGTCACGTATGAGTGTACTAGCTGGTGTGTAGAGTTCTGGTGTACCCTTCATAGAGAATAGTAGATCATATGCACCTGTTTCTCCAGCAACTAGTTGACTAAGAAATTTATGTACTGACCATAATGTAATATCTATATCATCTGCTATATTCTTCGAATTAGCTGAACCAGTTGTGAAGACTAAATGCTCAGGAGCTGTTCGTAGCAGTAATGATTGTTTAGATGGCATGAATAGCCCAAGATAATCCACATCCGATGAAGGTGTAGATGTTCCATAGAGGTGTGAACCAGACTTAGTAACATAAATTACTGTACAATCATTGTCTTGTTCAAATTTCGTAAGTATTGATTTAATTGGGTTATCCATTATGGAGCCTTTAGTAATTATTAGAAGTTAGAGCACAGTACGCGTTTAAAATATCAGTAGAAGTCATTAGATCAGTAATTGGTATTCCCGCTCGTAATAACACAGTTAACATGTGTACGTCTTCTTCATCTAATACTTCTTCTGGTTCATCTGCAGCTAATAGTTTAGCGTACTCCGCGTCTTCTATTGCTTCTTGTTCTGCTTCTGCAATTTCGTCTTTAACTAATTTTTCTAGCATATGGTACTCGTCCATTAATGATGCTCGTGAAGCTTGTTGATATGTTGAGAAACTATTAGCATCCCCATAGAAAAAAGTAGCTAGTTCAATTACACTAGTAAGTAAGTTAGCATGTGGTATAGTTCGTTTTTCATTGTAAGTTAACCATTTAATTTGCTTAGCTACATTTATGTAATCTACTGGTGGCGTACCTACTAAGGTAGGTTTTCCATTTCGCTCTGTATAAGGCCTAGGTGCTATTACTTTTTCAATAACGTTAGATGAGGCTATAAAATCTGTCATTGGTGTTAGTGGGCATGTCTCCCATAAGTTATTAAGTAAAGTTAATAGTTCATGTTCCAAAGTAACTTCGGGGAGTGCGTCTAGAGTTGCATAAGAAGTAGTTAGTGGTTTAATTCCCAATAGTTGCTCACTTAAGGATGGTGTAGTGGTTATTGGATTGTGCACAATTGCTATACATCGACCTTTTGCATATGTGATAGGAGTATTGAGTGCAGTGTTGATAGCTCCATTAGCAATACGATATTCGCATCGAGCTAGCATGTTCTGCTGGTAAGCACCGCCTCTATGTTCCATGATTCCTGCAAAGTTAGGCTTGTTAGTAGCTGATGCTAATGGGAATACAACACCTGTGTCAGTTAAATGGTTAGTTGATAAGTCAATTCCAGAGAATCGTTGAGTTGATTTAGATATACGCATTATTGTTCCTTTAAAAATGATGGGAGTGGGCCAATGAAAGGTTCACATTTTGATAATATACAACTAACTTGTGTAGAGTATGCTTGGTGTTTAAGGCATAGGTCCACTACTGAACCAAACACTGTAACACGACCTGATTTATGAATTGTAATACTAGTGTACTTACACAAATGACCATTACACTTATCCCAGTAGAGTTCGCCTTCGTTTGGTTTCCAGAACTTAGTATGCTTGTTTACACACTCTAGCTTATCCTTGGTGCTAATGCAGATAGGATGTGGATCCGCTTTAGACATATACACCCAATCGCCTACTTTAAATTGCGGCATTGTTACCTCCCTATCAAAAATATAACTTATGGGTGTTTATGTATAGAGTTACTATTTACAGATATGAATTCAATATCATAATGCTCTTTTAGAGTGGTTATGAATGAGGATGCCATGTATTTGTTTACCATTATATTATGTACAGGCTCTATTTTCTCTGACATATCACATACATCTTGAAACTCAAAATCAATACGTGCGTGTGCAACATGCTGAGTATAGTTGAAAAATACAGTCGGTAAGCATATATCTACCACAGATTTGTCTGTTTGGTGTATACGACAAATTAATGCCCAATAATGTACTTGGTACTCATTAGTTTCAGTTAGTGGTCCTGATTTCTCTTTAATGATATCTAGTGTATGCTGTTGTAGTAGTAGAATACCTACATTTTGTAAATCCGTAGTAGATTCAATTAAATGAGGAGTCTTAGCTGATGGTTGTAAATACTGTTGCGTCATGTTAACCCTCTTTAATTAGTTTAGCTAGTTTATATATCTCTATACTCTTTGCAATACATGCAGACACATATGGTAATGCTCCTGCTTGAATAATGTTACGTATATGCGGTGATAGCGTATTAGAATGCACTAGTGTACGTAATCCGTTTGGTGTTGTGTTACTGAAGCTGGTGCCTGTGCATACTGATACATACTCTGAGACTATTTTCGATGCTTCCCTATTATAGTCAAATCCATTTAAATCAATCTCTGAACGTATATTAGATGACATCATAGGTGTTAATGTCATGCCTGATGCTTGTTGTGTTTTGAATATTTTTTGTACTATAGAAGTACCGTAGTAAGGGGCAATAGTCCCATTAGTAAGCATTTGGTGTGTAACCAAGTTTACTTCACGGTGTGTATCTTCGTCTTTATGTTGCTTTATTTTATATGTGATTTTTACTGTGTGGGCAATGCTATTATATGACGTATCTTCTACTTGTCGTTTAGTATTAGAATACCTATTAATGTACATGGTTAACTGGTCTTGAAGGTTCTCGTTAATAAGTCCCAAATCGGCTGAAGTAGAGTTATAATACGCATCTAATAGTGGTTTATTTGCGTATGTGTATATTGCAACAGTCCATAACATGTTTGTTTTGTGGGTACATAACTGCATAGCAACTAATGGGTGTAACGGGTTTACACGAGTTTCCTCGTCGTCACTAATTAGTAAAATCCCATACAAAGTACTACCAAGCGTATTGTATAATTTATTTATTATGTTAATAGCGTCTATAAAAGATACTTTAGTATCAAGTGTTCGAATATTAGCTGTCACATCATTAAATAATGGTCCCCATTCATATACAGGCACGGCACCATTAATTAACTCTCTATTCATGACTATTTTAGAACGTGTTACTATATTTTGGAATGATTTTCTGTTTGGTAGTACTCTAATAAGTGTACTACCCTTTTTGAACTCATTTGTATCTTTTTCAAATGATACTGTTATATTATCTATGAATTTTTGTTCTTCATACGCTAAAATTGCAGAGAAGAATGAATGTTTTGAAGTATTAAACATAATGGTTACACCTCCTCTTGTGGTAGTAGCCCAGTATGCTCTAACTGAAAGCTATAATGTCTAGATGGTTTAAGTAGTGCTTTTCCGTTGAATGTGTATTCAAGTATAGTTTTATCCTGTTCTTTTAAATCTTGGTCAGATGCTAGTAATTCTATAAAGGAGATAGCCATTTTTAATTGGTTCATAAAAAATGTTGCTAACGAAATAACACCATATGATTCAACTTGTAGGGCTGTTACCTGCTTAGGATTAAGATCAATTCTGCATGACTGATTAGAATGCGTAGCACTAATAAAATTCCCATGCATTGAAAGTTTAGCACGTGTTGCTATATCTGGTGCTCCATACCTGATTGCGTGCGGATGCAGCTTACAAGGTTTGTAGTAGTAATTTTGTTTGAACACTACTGGTGCTAATCTATATATGCTTTCATTAATTAGGTTCAATTTAGGAATAGCTATACCTTTACAGTTCACAGAATATGTATTACTATTCTGACGAGGATCTAATGGAAATCTAAATAAATTAGATACTTCTACAGTATCTGCTTCATATACAGTGATTTTGTTAAATATTTGCGGAGCATTTAAAAGCTTAGATAGTTCTGATAGCCAAGTTATCGTATTCACAGTTGTGCCACCATACCCAATTAGTTCTAAACTAAGCTTCTTAGCGCGAATTACTTTAAATATTTGACGAAGATTTTTTTCTGTGTATCCTAATATCGCAATAAGGTCACTTAGCGGAATTTGCTTAACCCCAAGTAATGATGCAAACCATGGAGATATGGCTACCGCTGTTTTAGGGACTTTATATATTTCTGGTATAACCAACGGAGACATATATGTTTGATACATAAGCTTTGGAATAAAGCTATCTAGGACGACGTTAAGTAATCCGTCTCTAGGTGGGTCAAAGAATGCATAGCGTAAACGAAGTTGATCACGGAGTACATTGCTGTTAATATTTACAGTATGTGACATTGTGCCCGACCAGTATGACCGTTCGGGGCGCATATCTGGTAAAGAGGCTAATTCCAATGAGCTAGATAGCACACTCTCATCAAGTTTTAATAAATACACATAGTCAGTGTGTAATGCGTTAGCATCTAGCTCTACTGTAAACTCTCTTGTAAGGTGTGCTTCAGGCACCCCATCGTTATCTTCTACATCTAACGATTTGAATCGGTATAATTGTATATTTGGTACATATGACGCTAACTCTTCGGGGAGTGCTACTCGTTCGTGTGACGTTGTATAGTCTTCTGCACAATACATGTTACTCTGTAGGTCTTTTTTACTAGTATACCTTACTATTCGCATATCCGTAAACATGCTAATGACTAACGTCCATAATGGTGGTGTCATTTATATTCCTTTTAATCAAATGTATACACTGCTATTACGCAGTGTATTTATAGCGGGTTAATATCCAGATCCTGCTTTTGCTGTAAGGTTCTCACCTGAGTTCTGTGTGACATTTACGTTAAGAGATGCATCTTCTCCCGCTAATGCTTGACGCACTAATTCGTCGACTGATACCGTCGTATCTGGTGTAGTAGTATCTTCAGTCATTATATTTCCTCTAAAGTTTCTACTGGAGCAGTGGGTTTAGCTGGCTTCAGCTCAACTGGTAGTGCAGCAGATAGCTCACCCTCGTATATGTATAACTTAACTGTTTTACCTTGTGGTGCAAGTTGTTTAGCCACTTTCTCTGCTTCTGCATACGTAACTACTTCAGTAGATACGCGACCATCAATTGAAAGAATACGATCTTTAGTGTCTGTTGGTGCGGTTTGAGATGATAATACCTTAGCTAGTGCTGCTAAAAGTTCCATTGGTGTTATTTGTTTGGTAGGCATGACTACTCCTTGATTATTGGGTTTACGTATCTAGTACTACCAAATTGTGTATGTGATTGGTGGGTATAGTAGGATTCGAACCTACGGCAGGATTCTCCTGCGTATGTTTAGCAAACATATGACCTAAACCACTCGCCCATATACCCATTACTTCCAGCTATCTTGCTGGGCTAGATTCCTAGTCGATACGCTCGACTATCTAGATCTATCTGTTTCAAGCATTAAGTTTGACTTTATCGCTTACAGGTTTCCATTAAGTTCACGCACTTAGGAGAATACGAATACAATGAGAGGTATTATCTATGAAGTTGATAAGACTTCTAATAGCCTACATACAAACTTTTTGTAGCACCAGTTTTATCTTTAAGATACTTAGAAGCTTTAAGATTGGTTGTACTGCTCTGTTTGCAACTGCTTCACTATGTATGCTGTTAGAAATCTTACTAAGCGTATTGCTAGTGGTGTAGGAGGATACGTATCGAACGTATCTTCAAGGATGGCACTTCATAAGTTACCATTCAGATAATGTTACCAGTTTACCCGTCCCCCATTGGGATCTCCCACGTAATATTTTATTGCTGAGCTTATTGTGATAGCTATGTCGCCATAGCTAAAGAATTCATGGTATTGGATTACTTGTCCCACTCAGTGTGAGTAATTTATTTTATAGGATTCGTTCACGGTGTACATAGCACTCAACAACTCTGAGTCTCATATAACTATGATTAGCCCAAAGCAGTAGGTGTTAAATATTACAAGATTGTAAAGTTCGTACAGCATCTTCTTTTGCAATTAAAAGTTCGTTATACCTTTTATTCAACTCATCGTATACTTCGTAAGTTTCTAAATCCTGTGCATATTTAGATATAAAATACTCCATGTATTCAGCAATAGGTGTGCATGCACTCCTAGTAACATAATTATCAGTGAAATGACATATTACGTACCCATGTGTTGATACGCCTACTGCCCCTGAAAAAGATCCGTGTGTAAGAGCTGTTGGGAGTTCTGGCTTCTCTACATTTTGTAGTGCAGTAGTTGCATTTCGTAATACAATTAATTTATCCTGGTTACGTTCAATAAACTTAGATAATAACTTATTAGTGTAATCAATTTCACTATCTTTTGGATTCTTAGTTCCAAATTGTATTCCGGATAATGTAAATACTGGTTTATTACATTATCTACTACCTCTAAACATTTATGCGTGTTTATAGTAACATGCATATTTGGTAAAACGGCTTTGTCTAATGTTGGTTGACATATTTGTCTTAATTTTAAGGGTATTTGTGTATCCTTTAATTGTGTTGATTATATGATTTAAGTGAATCTCTATAGTATTTTGATACTATTTTAGATACTGCGCCACTAATCTCTTTGATAGTTAGATTAGTTTCTTGTAATACAGGAAGTTCTTCTTTAACTATATCCGCTATTACCCACTTAATCACTTCACCTGTTTGCTTAAGCTCAGTTGCGTTGAGTTCAGTAATTGCTTGAGTAATTCTCCATACAGGTGTGACTTTATCTGCTATGGTTTGTATATGTAAAGATTGCTCATCAGATTTAGGCGGTCGAGGTTTTTTAAGTTTACCGCCATGTTTCTCGCCTTTGGCTTTAAGACGATACATATGTCCGTCATGAAAGCCGATAAGATAAACACCTTCACCTACATTTTCTGGTTTATTGAAATGAGCTGCAATAGGTGAATTAGCTTCTACTGATTCTGCGAGTTGTTTAAGTGCTGTGGTGCATTCAATTGGTTTGCTAAAGTCAAGTGTGATTGAATATTCCGCAAATTGCCTCATATGATATATATTGGAGGTGTTTAGTTGAGGGTTAATAGCTGTTTGCAGATAAACTATTTCGTCAGTAGTGTTGTCTACAACTCTAAAGTAGTCAAATAGGTATGTACCTTTAGGTGTCCCCGAACAAGCTGCATTACCCTTCTGAATATTATCTCCAGCCCATTCACAGTCCAGTATAATAGTATGTGTTTGTAGGTCTATATTATACGTATCTATCAGATTAGAAAGTATTTCTAGCCATTCTGGTTTAGTTGACTCAATAAATGCCGCCATTCCGTTTTGGTCGTCAAGTAGTGTACGGATGTGATTACGTCCTTGTACCCATAATTCACCTTGTGAGTAGCATATTGCCATATTCTCACCATGAAGCTTCTCTGAACCGGTGAAGTGAATAATCGGCATAATTGGCTGGTATGATTGAAGTAATTCAATTTGCTCTGGTGTAGGTGGTACGCCTATAGATGGATCAAAGTTAGCGTATGCTAATCTGCCAGAATTATCTGTATTACGACTGACTTCCTTATATAAATTATGGAAAACAGGTGTAGCTGGATATGCTATATGGCGTCTGATTGATTGTTGCATGTTAAATACTCCTGAATTTGTACTAGTATTGTCGTAGGTATTAGTACAGTTAAAAGCTGTACAGCATGTGTTGTAAAGTCTAGCCCTACACACGCTAATGAAACCCCTAAGTAAGCAGGAACCATTGACGTAATTACTAGTCTTTTCATGGTAGGCTACTTAAGTAAGTGAGACAAAGCTTTCTGAATTAGTGTTGAGCCTGTTTCTTGTAATGGAGTTGGTGTGTGTGTGAATACTGATAGTAATGTATTTTTCATTGTGCTTTCCTTTTAAATTGTGTGTTGTGCAGGATAAGCGTAGTCCTGCTACCGAATATGCTTTAACGCTCAAACATGCTAGGTTACGAAACGAAGTATCTGTAGCTACTCATACTATTACTGGAGCTTATCCCAGATTCTACTTCTTAATTTTTTTTTTAACGTCATGAGTTGAGTGGGTTGGGAGTTGTTATAGTACTACAGTCGTAATAAGCACTGTTTGTGCCTGTGTAGTTAATAAAAGTATCTGTAATGGCTAGTCTAGCAAGTGCTTTATAACTAATGTTATTGAATTACCTGGTTTAAGGACTAAGTGGATACTTCCTTTAGTTCTAAAGTCGGATGGTGCGTTATTCTTAATTGATATAACATGGTCTCCTGGCTTAGCTGTTGAGCCTAGTGAAGTCTTGACTATTTTGTAGTTTACTGCAGCTATGAAATTTTTAGTACCATTGTCATCTGTAATACTAGCAGTAAGCGAATGCTCATTTACTGTATTTACCAGATATAACTTACCTCTCGTTTTAAATATACTACTGCAATTCTTGTATTCAACTACATCTCCTATAATAGGGGGTCGATTTTCGTAAATATACGTATGTTTCCTTATTGTGTTAACTTCTTAACTGAGGCTAATGTATTTGATATTAGAGAAGAACTTGCCATAGAGTCATAGAACTCGTGGTCTGCTCTAATTTTATTGTGAAGTGCGGCTGTCTTCGTAGTAATGTCAGTTGCAAACTTATCAGCACGTGTCTTCAATGAGACAAGAACATCTCGTGTAGTAGTATCGTTGATTTGGATATCTAGTAAATCTGTGATAGCTGAATGTGCTTTAGCATCATTGATATCTCCGATTTCCTTAACAAGTTTAGACAATGTCTGAAACATGCTTTGGTAATCCCCTACTTGCTGTAATAAGCCTGAGAGGGCTAACTCATCATTCAGTTCTGATTTGAATGTCGGTAGATACGCTCCAAGCTGCTGAATGGTTTGCTTTGCAGCAAATATGGAAGCTTCTACCTTCATTAGTCTTGACTTGTACTTAGTTAAATAAGTTCCTGCTTGAGTATGTGTAGAAAGGAGGCTTAGTGGGACTTCATTTGCGTCTTTGTATAGTTCTATTTTAGAAACTATATCTTCTTCTAGAGCTTGTAATTGTGTTATCTGCAGTTCAAGTACTTGCTTACCTTCTTGAAGTGCTGTACCTACTTCTACGAGTTTGTTGTACTTGACTTCTGTAGTAGTGAATAAGCGATCGAGTGTCGAGTATACAGATTGCATGCTAATAACAGAGTGCTCAGCTTTCTTTATCATGCTTCCTAGAAAACTAAAGTTTTTGGCTTTGTCTATTATAGAAGTGGCTGTAGATTTAACAGATACTTCCTCTAGCTGTTCTTGTAGGCGTAGAAAGCTTTCAGTAACTTCCTTTATTTCTAAGAGTTTAATATTCTCGTTAATAGTTTTGTTAGTGGTGTTAATGCGTGAAGTTATATTAGCTAACTCTTCCCCATAGGATATAGTGTGTGTTTTTAGTTCTGGCATAGGTTAGTCCTGTGAGATATTGGTTACTTTGTGTATAAAAGCTTGTCTATTCTTGTAGATAATTCTACGGAATTTAGAATTGATCATTAGCTCTATAATGATTAATGGTTTATGCCACCATTGCACACTAGTTGTGGCTATACCCCCAAAAGCTAAAGCGTTTAATAACGCAAATGTTAACCATGTGGGTAGTAAGTACAAGGAGCATATTGCTATACCTGCCCATAGTGCAACGCTAGCCCATGGAGTGTCTATGAGAGAAAGCACAGCTATAGAAGTAATAAGCAAACTCCCTAGTATACTTGGCCTATGTATAGCATCAAGGCGTGCTAGATCGTCTAATAGCAGGTCTCCTTCAGTTGTACGGCTAGCAGTGTATCTTGTATAATGTATTTCCTTCTCATATTGATAGTAGTACCCAGAAGTTCTATCAATATCCGACATGTCGTTAAACTTAAGGTACTTTAATAACTTCCTGCCTAAGCCTTTACTAACTTTTATGTATCCCACAAAATACATTGTGAGTAAGTACTGACGTATTTGCGTGTTAGTTAACATGTGTGGTTCTGTTTATATGACTTATTTTAGCATAAAGGGTAGGCTGGTGAACTCTAAGTAACTCTAGCATAGCTACAGCTGTTTCACGGATTTCTGCTTGAGCATGGCTATCAAGTCGAAGACGCAGAAAATTGGCTAATCCTTCAACTTCAAACATACAATAAAATTCAGTGTACGTTGTTTGAGGTAGAAAGCGTGACGCTATTTGAGTTTCCATACCTGCATCTATGCAGCTTTGGTATTCATTTAAAGCGTGTGCAGAATCATATACGAATCCTACAGGAGACCAAAATTCAAATGGGATCTTAGCTCCTTTAGTGTATCTGCGAGACATCTCTAGGTAGGATGCTGAACGATGACGCATGAACTGTGAACGAACAAACATAGGTACTTTGATACGAAAACAAGCTATATTTTGGCTATGCGTACTTGCCACCTCATATGGATATTGGTAATTATCCGCGTGCATGAAATTTCGCATATCATACCCTAATGGGCTGAAATAGTCATTACCAATTCTAATAAATTCCCAGAGCGATTCATGTCTAATAGATTGCATACGCTTATATAAGGCTTCAGGCTGTTTAGCTTCCTCGTTACCATACGCTAAACTTGCAAGTGTGGTTACCGTCCAAATGCGTTGTTCCTCTGACTCATTAGCATGGGATGCGTCATATAATGAGACTGCTCCGATGTTGTCTGAATATAGCTGTATAGTAGCTACTTTCTTGAATTTGTTTTCTTCTGTCATTTATTTCTCCTCTAAGTAATCATATGGTAACGTACCAATATAAATGGTGTACATGTCTCAAAATATCCTCAGTGAAGTACAAACTTCATCGCTATTACCATTTAGAGCATAGCAGTTAGTCTCGTATTTTACATGTGGATTTGCATTAATAGTTCTAATGAGTTTACCAAGAATAGGTACTACTGATTTATTAAGTATGTGGTATATTCTAATAGCATAGTTTTACTTTGATGTTATAAATTACACATTTTCATGGTAAGTCCGAACTAATGATTGCAACCACATGATGTAATTGCTCCAGCAAGTACTTTCTGAATTTGCTCTGTAAATTGGCTATAGCATTGAGGACATATAAAACATGCTGTATACTTGTCATCCTCAGAGTGTACCTGTCCCCACCATTTAATATTATTAGGGAGATCCTCTCCTAATTTATACGATGTTGAAGAAAATTTGTTGACTCTCATGGGTTTTATATCTCGTATACCAGATATGGTAATAGGTTGTAAAGTTCTCATGCTTTATAATGTGCGCGAATTTTTGGTAATGAGTTTAGAGATTTGATAGATTGACGTATGTTCATAATGGACTCCTATAAGGTTGATAAAAGGAACTTAAGTCCTTCTAAGTATTTAGCCTTTTGTGTGGGCGACTGATTGCTAGACATGTTATGAAACATGTCTGCTATTTTGATTTTAGTTGCGACTGTGTCTGTTGCTACTTCTGTGAGATATTCCATATATGGCATACCTTTGGTACGTGGTAGAAGATGTAAACGTCTCCATATGGGAATAGTAACTCTACTTTCTTCTAGTAATTCCCCATAAGGTTTAGTGACGATATATGCTACATTTCCACTTATATGTGCTGTACATTTATAATTAGTATCTTTAATAACATCATGGAGTAATGCCACAATTTTTTCTTCATCTGTAGTCATCATTTCTGTGACTGCGATTGGATGAGTATGGTAAGGTAGTTGTTTACACCATCCGAGGTTTGCGTCATACGAAATACGATTTCCTTCATTTGTAATTCCTTCATCTGTAACAAAATAACCTAGTGTGCTAAATTCCTGATAATTCGGTAGATTGTAAGTTTCATTTGCAGGAAATAGTTCTAGTTTACACCATTGCCCTTTATGAACTTCAATGCAGAGTTTCTTTGCATGGTCAACTGTTATCATTAGTAATTTCCATAATTGATAGGAGGTTGTTCGATTTCTTCCATATACAATGTATATTCATCGCATGTAGTTACTAATTTTCCATCTTTTTCATGTGGTAATTTTTGTATAAGTGCACCTTCATCAAAATTTAATGAATGTACTATACTTCCTGTTATTGTGAAACCTTTCATGGTATTTCTTTTATTTATTTATAAGCTATTGAATGTTACACTAGTGGCTAAATAATTATCTATATAGTTTATTGGCAATGAAATAGTTTATTTTGCTACTAATACGTTTACTATATGCAGGAAAATCCCCGCCAAAGTACCGGAGTAGTGCCGATTCTTCTTTAGATTTAGCTGATTTATGCATAGGCATTTTGTAGAGCGTATTATAGATGAATCCAAAAGCTCTAATATTAAGAACCGGGTCAAATAGATCTGCTCTGTTAGTAATAATACCTGCTTTGATGAGGCTTTCTCCCCACCATTCATATACTATACCTTGTAATCCAATAGCACGAACTCTTATCTTTTTACCATTTATCTTGATAGTAACTTCGTTATGAAGTATGTAAGGGTTCATGGACGATTCTGCATGTCCTACAAAGTACGTAATAAGTGGGTTGATGTTATAGAGTTCTTGCATTTCAAGCCCTGTAGCTATAATTTCCTGTTTAGCTCTTATAGGTGTTGTAGGATAATTGTCCTTGATATCCTGAAGTAGATCTTCTTTCCCTATGGTAATGTAGCTGTTACTTACATTAGGCATAGGCTTTGGTGCTATTGTAATTTCTACGTTGGGTGAGTGCGTGATTTGAGGTTCTACTTTAGCTGATGATAGTATCTGAGAGGTTATAATTAATGCAAAAATTAATAATAGTATAGGTAGTATTATTAATCTGTGCGCATGTAATCGTTTCTGATAAAAATTATTTAGATTCATTTTGTTACTCCTTTGATATGTGCTAAACTAGGATTAACCTAGTTTAGCACGTAATGCTTCAAGTTCTCCGACTGATAAGCCTGCAAGTTTCTTGTTGCTTTTTTTTTTTACGATTGATGCGTGTACCCTATATAAATGTAAGACAAAAAACAAATTAGTAGTATAAACCACAAAAAAAAATAAATAGACCCCACTCAATTTATTAGTTGCCAATGGCTATACAAGTAAAGGCTCTTTATCTTGTTAGCATAGTTACCCTTCAGCTTAAAGAAGACCATTGCATTGTTAGGAACGTTTTACTGCAATTACTTTACGTGGTTTTTGTATTAGTGTCGTGCTATAGTCAAATATATGTAATGTACGACCTTCGTTTGCTGGTGAACGAACTACTTCGTTTAGCATCTTTTATGTCTCCATATTCGTACATGTATTCTCCTTCATGTGAGGTGGTTTGACTATATCAGTTTGCTGTATTATAATACCATTATATGTAACTATGTTAGTAGCAGCCCTACAGATAGTATATAACCACTCTTTTACTGCGTTAGTATGTTGTGGGTCTATTTGAACACCTTGAAAAAAGGGATGTACTTGGTTAATTATCTCTACAGAAAATATGTCTGTTGGAGGTGGTTGTAGCAGTTGTACTGGTATACTATTTATACGTATTTCTTGCATTTTATCTCCTTTTTAAGTTGTAGTAGTCTTGAAGTTATTTAGACTGTTATTTATTGAAGAACTGCTAAATTTATTTCCATTTAGATTTTTGTATGGTTTTTGAGTATAGTAGAAATTTCATAGATTCTTGTTTAGCTAATAATCGTTCTTCTTTTGATTTAAATACTTCATGTTGTGTATAGAATTCATCACGTAATTCTTTTTCAGTAGGCTTAGTAAAGGTATAGTTATTTAAATAGTAATGCGGAATACCTCTAAATACGTCATTCGCATGTCGTTTGACATTGTACAATGTTGTAATGATAGTAAGTTCCCTACCTTTTAAACTAACTAGCAATGCAGCCATTCTGCCAGTATTGGTGCGAAATGTGATAGTTATACGCCCTTTATTGCGATATTGTGATATAGATTGTGCTGCACGAGATAGAATTTCTTTTAATTTTTTAACTGTAAAAAACTTTCTACGTGAACGCAGTTCTCCTTTCCTTACTTGGTTAAGATGATATGAGATATTTACATTGAATTGTGTATCATATGCGTTTATAGAAAATAAGTACATACAGTTCCTCTCTTATACCCTATGACAGGATTATAATTATGTTTGATTTTTTGACTAATCGGACGCGACCAAGTTTGATTGATTCCGCTAATGTGTACAACACTTTTGGTGTAGGACCTGCTGTAGCAGATGTACGTTGATAAATTTTGTTTGACATAGATTCACGCATTATTAATTCCTAAATATTGTTTCATTGTTAATTTGTTTGGCGCTACACATAAAAAGCCATTGGCATGTACGAATATCATATCAGGGTTTGACTTAAATTGTGGGTGAGGCATCTCATAACTAGATGGGTTAATGGTAGGTACTTGTGCATACCAATGTGATGTATCATCTCCTTTAGGCCACATAACTGCACGAATATGTGCTAACTCAGTTATGCCATTTACATATGTTTGCCAACCGGCGATATACTCTGGAAGAATAAGCACATTATCAATTATCGGAGAGTTATTTATAATGTTAGGAGCATTGTTTACTTTGTCCTGATAATCTTTCATGGAAGTGAAATATAAAATTAGCACATGTAATGCTGTATTAAATGCACTCATTTGAGCGGTATCATCATAAATATTATCTGTATTTAATGCAGAGATAAAATGAGGTAGTTCGAATGCCGTTGCTTTACGGATACCTACGTCGTGTTGGTCAATAAGTTCAATGATAGAAGATATACGAGGATACGTATCAGATACGCCTAGATGCTCCCATATAAGTCCAGCAGATGATTTGCCATGCTCCCATTGATGATGATCAAATAGACCTTTAGATGGATCGTACTGACGTCCTATATCAATTACAAAGTCAGCATTTGCTGGAATTGGTGATTGCTGCGAAATACGTGTGATTTGGTAGGTATTTGTAGTGCATACGTGGAGTAATGCACAAGCTGTTAGCTCATCTAGATGAAATGCGCCTGAATGTGTGATAATTGTTTTTGTCATGATAATTCCTTTTAATCGATTGGGTATACAGTTTCTCTGTCATAGCCTAATTTATCATGTAATGCACTATGACATGCGTTACATTGGATTCTGACGTCATCTATATCTTCTGCAGTTAATCGTAAATATGTAGTATGATGCAGTTCTAAATTATCAGTGCTACCACACGATTCACACCGGTAATTAGCTATAGCTAGTCGTACTTCTTTAAGTGCCTTCCATGCATAACTATCTAAGTATTCTGCTTTCTCCTGTGGAGAAATATACATGGTACCAGGTAATGGGTTTGTGGTTGGCACTAGTTTTACTGGCTGTAAAGGCTGAATAGAAAAGTTATCTTTGTTATCTGATTGGTAAAGATCAGAGAACATGTTAGGATTTTCTAACATAGATTGAGTTACTACGTAAATGTACCCCAATATAGCAGCTGGAATAATTAGTAGTTCATGAATATTAAAAGCTATAACTGCTATGATGAAAACTATAGTGACTCTGACTTCAGGACTGATATACATTTTATTCCTTTGTTTATTAAACATGCTTAAATGAAGTGCCCAACACAAAGGTGGCGTGCCCTTACAGAGGATTTTAACACTCTTCTTGTCTGTATTATGTTGCCTATGTGTACTTCATTTAAGGTAAAAAAGAGAGATGTAAGCAAGCTGCTTACACCCTCAGGTGGCTAAAATCTCCAGTTTGGTTCATACTTAGCCCCTTACTTAGTTATTATGTATAGCCTGTATTTTACCTATCGACCCTTCCTGCTATATGGGGTAGAACCCTGCCAAGAACGCGCTCCCACAAAGACGTTTAAAAATGTTATTTGCTCATTTACGTGGATGAGTAGTGCTTAATGTGCGTATTGAATAAATTAAATACCATAATACAACCGGTATCGCCACAATTACAATTACGTATATAATAGCAGATACTGCCATTATACTAGTGAATATTGCTAATAGCACTATAAGTATTATTGTGGTTTTAAGTATTTCCATTTGGTGCTCCTGTTGAGAATAGTTTATCTACTTCACTTTCTTCTTCTTCTTCGCTATCGAGTGCAGCGAAGTTTAATGGAGTTTTAAATAGAACAACTGATACAACTGCTGAACCTATCATTGAAACAATCATCCCACCTTGTCCAGTATCACCAAATAACCATACGAATGCTACCATAAATCCTACATCTAGTGTAGCGTCCATATAGCGTTCCATTTGTATTTTCTTAATTATAATAATCCAGTTAAAGGCCGCGATTATACCTACTATGATAAATAACATTTGTTTTCCTTTGTTGTAGAGAGATAGACCCTATAGTACACTCAAACTTACCTTTGTTGAGTATACTATAGAACTTACCTAATTAATGTTATTTCCCTTTGTTATTGGCTCAATTTTACATTGTTCATAAGCTGGAAGAGTTCTATAGTTTAAATATTCTCTTACTTTACTTTCAGCTAAAGTTATGTCTGTAGCTGGTTTGTCTAACCATTCGTATATATATGTAACTATTTATTCATAAGGTACCTTTTATTATAGTATTTTCATTCTTCTTTACTTCTTGTTTATAACATTGTGATTGTGTAAAAAAAAAAAGGAATAACACACCCGAAGGCGCGCTATTTCTTATTTAAGGGCAGTCATAGCACATTTAAAGTCTACGACTGGTGTCACATTAACCATTAACTCATTCCATTCTTTGATTGCATTACGTTTAATGTTAATGCTTCTGAAATAGTTATTAATGATAGACTCACGATTTTTATTTACAAGTTCTAGCTGACTAGCTGCAAGTCTGCGTGTACGTAGTGCATGAACTGGAGATACAATGAATGCGTCGTGAATAGTTAAACACCATTCACTGTTTAATGCTACGTAATCTGCAATTTGACTATCAACCCCATGTACTAAAAGTGTAGCAAAGTATCGTCTGAATTGATTTAAATCAGGTACTGATGATGTATGTGTATGCGCAATTGCTTCAACTGAGCTACTGTCCGTAGAGTAAATGGGATAGCGTTTAGTGTAGTCACCTACTCTACGGTACCTATTACATTCAATATTGAATGTATCATTCCATACGGTAACAGTCATATTCTCTTGTGGTTGTACATTATCAATGATTAAGTTCTTGAACTGATTAGCTAATGTGTATTTTCCGCTGTTTAGTTCATAGTTCATGATACCAACTTGCTCAGCTGTATAGTTTGTAATTTTGTTTTTAGTCCATAAATCACGAACAGGTGCACTTGAACCATAAAGGTATGGTGTAGCTGCGAATTTAACCATAGGTCTAGTAAGTTTATCTACTTTCCATGGGTCTGTAATTGGGCCTTCTATAGCGTTTGTAATTGTAAGCAGATTAAGGTCATTAAGTAAGGCTCCTTCAATTTGTAACATTGAAGCCCCAAAATCGAGCTCTATAGGCACTGTCCACTGAAATGGTGCTATACTCGTATGTGCATTTAATGCATCTAATTCTACATAGAGTCGTTCTAGCCATATAAGCTCATGTAGTTCTTTACGATCATCTTCGTTTGAAAGATTAAGCTCTGGTAATGTACGCGCTACGTATGATGAGTAACCAAATGATGCTTTAGCGTCTTCGCTATCAGCTTCCTTCATACCAAGTAATTCTGCAATGAATAGGTATACTGCAAATTTAGTATCAATAAGGTCTTCAGGTTTAACTGATACAGCTGGGACTTGAATAAGTAGTGCTCTAGCGTCTTTAAACCCTATTGGATTAAAGATACGTGCTAAGCTAGAACTGATTGCTCTACCCCTGCTATCATTGTAATTAGCACCAAGTGTAAAGCTCTCATCTGGTGAATACATGTGAAAGTCGATGATATCTTTGCTGATTGAAGTGTAATCAGCTCCGTCTTCAATAAGCGTATAGGTTTCAGCTATCTTCATCATACCTTTAATAGTATTAGATATGATAGTATCGTAGTATCTATGAAGCATAACTGTATCATATTTAAATGGTGCTGTACCTGCTTTAGCAAAGCCATCGCGGATTAGCCCTGTATTGCGTGTTGCACCATTCTGACGAGTTTTTCTGCTACTACGCGTAGTAGTGTCAGATGCCATACGGTAATCTGCGAACTTCGCGTCTCTACGAATAGCAAGAAGGTCGTCTTTGTCTAAGTAGTCAAGTAGCTTAGTTTCTACTAAAGACATTTCTGCCCAATGTCTGCCTGATACAACAAGTGAGTAAATCCAACCTGCGTCTGATGCACGTTTAATAAACTGATTGAATGCACGTGGGTCGTTGAATCGGTCAAACCAATATGGTGTTGATACTGCTCCCTCGTTGTTAAGGTATGCTTTCCATAACGCTTTCCATAACGCTGTTTCCACTTCTGAGAACTCTCCTAGTTCTACTGGTACTGGCAATTTGCCCTCTTGTATTTGCATGCGAAATGCGACTCTGGCTTTTAATCCATTAATGCTAGGTATTGCACTCATGTTATTCCTTTGATTTAGTAGGGTCGAAACCCTACAGATAGCTAGTGATTACACTGATTTAAATGTGGCTGTGTCGTCGATTGATGCATCTGCATTATTGGAAGATGGGGTAAGAAGTAAGTTATCCTCCATAGTCTGTTGCGCTTTGATAACGCTACGTTCTTCAATAAAGTTAAATTTAGCTTGTGTGATTTGGCTGAAGTCTGGGTCGATTAAACCAAGTGCACGAGATAGTTTCTCGAGAATAGCTTTAGTTTCAACGGCATCTCCACCTATCCCATGCATGATTGTGCCTGTGAGTTTGTCGAAGTATGTATTACGACCGATTGCATCTGCAAAGCCTACAGCATGCTCATCTGTTAAGTCACGGAATACTCCAAGTTCTGAGTGCATAAGACATGCTTCGTCTAATGCAACGAAACCAAGTTTCTTCTGTAGTAATACAGTACGAAGAGCACCTATGAGTGCATTTGCTTGATGGCCAAAATTAAATTCACCATAACGAGTAAAATGTTTGTTGCTGATAGCATCAAGTGGGTCTGTGATTAGCTTTAGAGATGCATTATCTTGCGCAGCAATTTCGTCTGTAAGGTACCTGTCTGATTGTACATAGTTCAATTCATTGGTGAGTTTACGTTCTTCTATTTTACCTTCGAGTGCTACTGCTCTGTCTAGTTTTGCTTTAGCTAGTTGCTCTAGCAATGTTGGTTTGTTATCGGATGTTGTTCCCATGGTATGTTCCTTAAGGTTTATTTGGTGGGTTAGAGGCATTTCAGCACGCGCATAAAATAAGATCCTACTAGATGGAAATACATTAGTAGATATAGTTACTTAATTCGTTTACCTGAGATATGCCATGTACCTACTGAAGTAGGGTATTGTGTTTCTAAATACCATAATGTATCTGATAAGTAAGAATGAAGCGTACCAAGAAAACTAGTTCCAAGTACTTCTTGTATTGATTCCTGCATCATTTCGTATATATCTTGCTTCTGTTTGGCTAACCATACTTCGGCACGATTGAATTTAAAAATTATAGCTAATATAGCTACTGATTATGCATTTCATCTATTTCCTTTGGATGACAGTAAATCAATGAATGATTCACATAATTCTTTACTGCCTATACAGTGGATGTCGGCACCTCGCACTTCAAAGAAGTAACGATATGCTTCAGGACGAACTAATGGTTTATAACCTATGGTAATAAGTATATAAGTGGGCATTAGAAAGGCTACTTTACGCGTAGTAGGTAGGAGCTACCAATTCTTTTGCATATTTAAATGCTTCATGCCCTGACATTTTGGTAGTACTAGATTCTGACCATTCTAAGCCTTTAGGAGTTTCTCGTACGCAACGTACAAGGTATTCACTCGTCTTATCGTCGGCGTACGGGCAGCCAACGTCGAAGTCGACATTCCACGCAACGATAGTAGAACTCCAGTAAGTGCTAAAAATGTTGTCTAGTAATTCAGTTGCTGTATTATGTTTTGAGTAGTCTACTAATGTGAGTAATTCTTTGAGTGTTGGCAATCTCCAATCAGTATGAAGTATAGGAGATTTTGTAGATAATTTATTAACTGATGATTCAAATTCAGTTAATAGTAGGTGGCATTTATCATGCAGCTCGGCGATAGTACTACGACTATCTGTAGATATGCGGCTATTATGTAGATGAACTGCAAGTATCTTAGCTGCTTGTTCAACTGCTTCATATGCAGATGGTTCAAAGAAGTCCGCTTCTATTGTGGATTGGTTGTTGATATGCATTGTTATTCCTTTTATGCGTAGTAGCATGTTGCGGCTGGAAAACTAGTTTGTATGTAGTTTATCCCATAAGGCTAATGTATGCGTGTGATTACTATGACCATAGTGAATATGAGCATAGTATGCGTGTATTTGTCTATAACGAGATTGGGTTAATAGTAACCATAGGTGTCTAATGTAGTTCATGATGTACTCCTTGAAGGTGGGTTGAAGTTATTGGATTTTGAGTTGGTATGTTGAGCTTTGGGTGGTTGGAGATGTATGCCTGACATTCGGATTTTGAGCCTTTGTAAAGTGATTTGTTATCTGATGATAAGGCGCGGTATTCGTTGGCTTCTGCATTGATTGTTGAGATAAACATGGGTATCCTTGTTATTTGGATGATTTGGGTTATGCTGGCATGCTGTTGTTTCTTCTATTATCTATATACTGTGCGAAATCGCAAGAGCGAAAGACTTAGTATTAGTAGCTCCATGGAGCTATTATTTTGTACTGTATCCCCCTTATTATACAGCTATTACTTGGATTTGCTATTTGCTCTTGACAGATTAGCTCAAAGTAAGTATAATTAGCTCAAAGACACATAAGGAGTTCCCATGAGAACGCAAACAATAGGAAGAGCGAATGTGCTCACTGTATTAGAACACAATGTATCGGCTCTTCATCCGCTCCATACTGCTGAGCAGTTCCAAGGCCTACTAAATGATATACGATTAAATGGGCAAAAAGAACCTGTTAAAATGTATAGAGGTAAACTTGTAGATGGTCGTCATAGACTAAAAGCATTGAAACAATTGGGAATTGCGTATATAGAATATGTAACACTTCCTAATAACCTGACACTGGCGCAGTTGAAAGATGAAGTAATTTCTAGTGAGATGAGACGGCATCTAACACCTACTCAATTAGCGTTGAAAGCACTAGATGTGTATGATGCTGGCAGTATAACTCAAGAAGGTGCATGTGTACAAACTCAAGCAACTCTAGCCCAACTTAAGCGAGCATTAGCTATACAGAAGATAGGCCGTAATGATATACTAATACATCTACGTAGTGGTAAATTATTTGATGTGAGTACAACTAGTAAATTTGCTAAGCCAACTGATAGCTTAGGTGCAATACTAAAGTACTTGAAAGATAAGCAGTTTACTGATGCTGTTAAACTACAAGCTACTGTTAAGTTAGATACCATTGCTGAGACTACTTCCCAATTTAGTACTGTATTAGCTGATGGCTTATTAGCTACTATGAAAGCATTGAGTGATGCTGAGCGTTCATACATACTGCAGAAGTTAGCAGAAAGTGTGTAAAGGCGTGCCTAAATTAGATACGTTTAAGTTCCGAAATAGAGTACATAAAACCTCTCTCAAACTCCCTGCTTGCTTCAAGTAATTTCCTAGATATCTATATAACCGAACAACTATGGTCGTCTATCTGGTCCAACATCTGCTACAATCCATGCATATACGCAGTAGATAACTGATAGTGTAATAAATATTTCCATTATGCTTGTCTCCTGATAGTGTATAGCGTATACCTATGTTTATAGGCGCTACAATCACCCGCCATCAGATATTTGTTATAGTGTAACCCCCACAAAGCTGTAGGCAGTATTATACTTAGTATTAGTATTGCGTGTCCCATGGTGCGTCCTTTGTTGTGTTTATTACGAGCTAGTAGTTCCCCACTAAATGGAAGTACTGTTGGCGAGGTAGATAGTTCATCCCCTTCCAAGCCGTCCTTTGTTCCGTGTGTGTAAATGAAAGCAGAGGGACTAACTCTGCTAATGTTACTACCTGCTAGCACTATCCAGGTCAGGAGGATAGTTTTGTTAAACTAACCACGGTAGTTGTGTATGGGCTTAGTCGAATAGACGATCCATAATATCTAATTGAGCTTTAGCTTTGAGCTTCTGTTGCGTTGTAGCATCCTCCATAGCTTCTTCGAATGCACTCAATTTGAAGGAACGTAATGCTGCATTGATTTTGTTATCTGCTTTTGCTTCTGCAAGAATGTCTTCAGTGTACTCACTACCTGTAGTTGCTATATCTGAAACTATCTTCATAGTTGGTTTTATTGAGTCTGCAGATGAGTCTGCTATTGTTGTAATAATGTTACTTACCCCTGTTACAACCGCTGTTGCTGCGCCGAATGTTGCACTAATTGAAGTGCTGATTTCTTTGAATAGTTTCGCCATGGTAAATTCCTTTTGCCTGTATAGGACTTGTAGTATAGAGTTGATTGGGTAATTAATACCTACTTAGATGGAAGTACATTAGTAGAGACAACTAAAACGGGTCTTGATCCCGCCATAGTGCCGATATGTTTATAATGATTACTGCGAGTAGTAGAGGTATGGCTACTGTGAGTAGGACTGTAAAGGTAGTTTGCATGCTAGTATGCCTTATACCCTGTTAGTAGTTCCTGCATAGCTGCTGCGGTTACATCTTTAGCAAAGTCAGTACCGAATATAGCTTCTATTGTTGTTGGTTCCGTAGCTATACCAGTAATCAGATGGTATTTAGTATTGATGATAGCTTTGAATGCTTGTAAGCTGTCAATGATAAGAAGCTGTTGCTTGTCAGCTTTGGTGCTGAATAGTTTGGTTTCTGCCCAAAATGATACAACTAATGTAGTAGTGTCTGCAAACTGCTCATATGTCGGCAGTGTAGTTTGAGTAGCGTGTGTCTGTTGTGGTTTAGCTGATGCTTTTGATTGTGTTTTATAGTATGCAGGTCGTTGGTAAGTAGACATGATGTCCTCCTTTGAGATGTGTAGAGTGGGTAAGCCCGAAGGCAACTAGGGTTGTAGCTTTGCTTAGCGGTTAGCTAAATACTCTGCTGTTTCTGATGGAGTTAATAATACTCCGTCAATTATAATGCATGTCATGATTGATTCCTTGTGATGTAATTGAGCGTAATGCTTCCTCGTTGAATGGAAATACATTAGTAGAGATGGTTGCCATTACGTCTAAGTATGGTGTGGTTGAATGTAGTAGCAGGCGATGTAACTAGGTCGTGATTCCATTCCTTACGGTTTGTGCGTGTGTAACGCTTAGTGAGTGGGATGCATCTGACGAGGCTGTTGTCTGTTTCAAATATTACTGTGCCTGTTGTGTTACATCTCATAGCTTGTGTAGCAGTTTTGTAGAGTACGATTGCTTCGTCTCTAGTGATAGTAGTGATTACCGTATTGTACTCCTTGCAGTGTTAGCTTATGCTATATAGGTATTGTTGATCCTTACTTGAATGGAAGCATGAGAGGAGAGTCAGCCGCTGATGGATGAGATGATACTGTGGCAGTATGTATAGTGAGCTGATGCGACAGTAGTTAATGAGACGGATGGCTGAGAAAAAAGGATGGTAAGTAGTCAGCTGATAGGGGGGGTGGATGTTTTGCTGATGTGTAATTGTGTAGAATACTAACACCTCACAAAAAAATTTGGTTTCCCGTAACATTCGATACCCATTCGACCTGCCTAACGATCCATCGTATATACCCCTCAACATCTCATATCTCATCTATACGTGATAATTATGTGTAACGTAAGTAAATATACATTATCATGCCACGATAACGTACAGGAGAACTATAATGAGTAATAAGGTAGAAGAAAGATACAGAAGACGAGGCGGAGCTGTAAATGAAGCATTTGAACTAACGTATGTCAGCTTCCTAGTAATTCCACGTACACTGCTAATGGGTATGCCAACAGATGGGCAGGATAGGTTTGTAGTACTGCTGGATGAGTATGATGAAGCATGTGGTAAGCTAGTACCTGATAACGAGTTGGGTATAAATGTAACGTTCAAGAAAGATGGTAAGTTCTGTAGAATACCAGATACGTATGCTAACTATAAACATGTAAAACATGAGGATGTATTATCGCTGGAGAGATCTAATAATAACTAATGCTACATGTGCTTATGTGTCTATGAGGACCTAGAAAGTAGTGGGTAAGTTAGTTAACAATACGAAGGTGCTACTAGATAGAAGGAGAGATTAGGTATGTTTGTAGGGTGCAAAACACACATACCAGCAGAGTTCCCAGAGTACCATTTCCTAATAGAGTGGATAACTTACATCCATGGCACATTGAGGAGAGCGCTGATGAGCTAGTCGCATTCCTCAATAACAACCAATTTGAAATAGTAGACACTATAGAGTTTCTAATGAGTAGCGATGGTGGAATAGTATGGGAAGCATACGATTAATAATAGGTTAAGTTAAGTGGTAGTGCAATATTGCTTATAAATAAAAGAGGAGAGTACTATGGCAATTAATGGTGTAAAGCCTATTGCTACAGCAGTAACACATAGTATGAGTTATAGTACCTTTTATTTCCAGGGTACTACACTATAAAGCAATTCTTCACTCCGAAGAGCTACTGGAAAGTAGCTTCTTTGGAAGCACACCCAATCAAACTACTTACAGAAAACAAACAAGTAATGCGGCATAGAGTACTGGTAACTCAGGAGTTTCATACGCTTCGATATACAGGTTCAAACCCTGTTGCCACAACCAACGGGGAATTAGCTCAGCTGGGAGAGCGCCTGCCTTGCACGCAGGAGGTCAGCGGTTCGATCCCGCTATTCTCCACCATATATGCTGAGTAAGCCAACTAAGTAGAAGTACTAGCCAGTTCGCAGCTTGCCATCCACACTTAATGGGCACCTATAAATAATTATGATATAATTCAGTACAGTAAACAAAAAGGTTAAAATATGAAAGACAAGTATGATGTACTAAACGATGCTATAGAAGAGTTTATTCAGGATGCTAGCTTAAGTAGTTAGTAAAAAATGTGTGTTGAGTGCTGATGAGGTTTTAGGTAAGCTAGATGAAATAGCTCTCCCATATGAAAAACAATGTGCAATTGCAGTATATAACTATACAAATAGAATACAATAAGTGGGTATGCCGGACTATTTATACGGTATGGCAGAAGTAGTTGTGCTACAACTCGTTTGGTTCATGTGAACTAATGGCTACCTTTAGTTGGTTTAAGGTTGTGTTATGTACACTTATAAAGTAAATTCATACCACACCATAAAGGACATAGATGAAACTTGTACTAGAACCGGAAAGACCAGAGATAGACTCAATTTGGGAAGAATACGTTCCCATCCTCCAGAAAGACAACAACTACTATATACACCTCACAGAAGAAATAGTCTCACCAAGTGAATACAACAAAACATGTTACTTACTAGAGAATGCACTAGAAACAGATGTAGTGCACTTGCTAATCAACTCGCCTGGTGGGCTATCCGATTCTGCGTTCATGGTAATCAATAGTATGATTAATTCAAAGGCTAAGATAATTGGTAGGATAACAGGCAATGCGTCAAGCGCTGCTACAATGATAGCGATGTACTGTGATGAGCTGATTGTAGGTAGATTTTCTACTATGATGTGCCATAACTATAATCATGGCGCACAAGGTACAGGAAACCAAGTTAAGACATACGTAGACTTTATAGACCCAGAATTCACAAAGGTGGTTAAAGAAGTGTATAAAGACTTCCTTACACCTGCAGAGATGAAAAGAGTGTCATCTAACGATAAAGAGATATGGTTGAATGAGCAAGATATTCGAGCACGTTGGGATAATAAATTAGCTAAAAGAGCTATAGATAAGGTTGTGTAATGTCTAAGATATCCGTGGATACAAATATACTTATTAATGATAGTAGTATCCTATTCGATACTACTAAGGAGTTCGTAATTAGCTTCCAGGTACTCAGAGAACTGGATAAGCTGAAACGTAACCCAGATTTAAAGCGTAGTGCTCAAACAGCTATCAAGAACGTAAAGGTACAGCTACTTGCAGGTAAGATAAAGATCCTCAACGTGCCAACACTAACTGAACTGGGTGATTCACCAGATGAATGTATATTACTTGATACATACAATAGTGGTGCTAACTTTCTGAGTGAGGATATAAACGCCACAGTTATAGCTATGGCTTTAAGTATACCCTTATCAGATATGGATGCTGAGGCAGCTATAGACTATGGGTATACAGGGTATAAAGAAGTAACTATAAATGATGAGTACATTAAGACATTACGAACACTGAAAGAGATGCCACAGGCAGAGTTCGAAACAACTATGTCTATAGTGCTGGGCATCAATGAATACTGTATAGTGTGCGATGGGACAGAACTTCCTGATATATGGAAAACTAAAATAGACATAGTTAACGGGGAAAGTGTTAGTAAAGTGGTTCGCATATCACAAAAAATGTCACCATACACCAGTGCTGGGGTGTGCGGCGTACAACCATTGGATACTATGCAAATGTGTGTGCTAGATGCTGTGTTTGATACAACATGCCCTTTAGTAGTGGTAGACGGTGTATTAGGGACTGGTAAGACTATGCTCAGTATGATGGCGGCATTGGCCACTACACAAGGTGAGAAAAGGTACCAACACTACGACCAAGTGTTCGTAACAGCATCACCGGAGTCAGTTAATAAGAGCCTATACACTGGGTACAAGCCCGGCAGTAGCGAAGATAAGTTATCAGGTCACTTATCAGGGTTTAAGTCGAACTTGAAGTTCTTACTAGACCCTAAAAGAGTTAAGGAAAACAGAAAGATTAAGAATCCAGACGAGGAGGAAGAAACTCCTTCTGAGAAGGCGTGGCGAAGTAACTTTAGTGTAGTTGAGATTGATGAGATGCAAGGTATGAGTTTACATAATAGCATACTGCTTGTGGATGAGTCCCAGAAACTAAGTGAAGATAGCTTAAAGTTGATACTATCTCGTATAGCTGAAGGCTCTAAGGTTGTGCTTATGGGAGATACCGTAGGACAGGTATACTCACTCAACCGTGGTCACGAGGGGTTTAAAGTACTCCTAAGGCATTTAGGTAAGTCACCAGAGATGTGTTATATCAAACTTGCGAATATCTACCGATCAGAGCTAGCTAAGTTCGTTGCTAAGATATTCAATGACTAAGTAAGGTATTGTTTAAGTGTAATGTAGTATACTACTACACTTAAACAATACAGGGAGTTACGATGGCTTGTAAGTCTAAATCTCCTAAACCGAAAAAGTAACTAAGTAAACACACCTCCTCCACCTCTTTACAATGTGCCAACGAGGGGGTTTTCCAGTATAAGGTTCCCCAAATGCTTCCCAAACGAAAACAACATAAAATTAGAGAGAATGGAACTGTTTACCTAATAGAAATTACATTAGGAGACGACATAGTGTATAAGGTTGGTGCAACAGCTAATAGTGCGAGGTATAGGGTATTACAATTGATAGCTGGTATGGAGAAGGAATATGGATACTTCCCTCTGGTTAGGTTACTTAAGGAAGAGCGATGCGCAAACTACTACCAAGTAGAGAAACGAGTACATAATCAGTTATCTGAGTATAGGTACATAAGATGCAGGACATTTGATGGTAGCACAGAGGTATACAAATGTGGAGCTGAAGATGTACTTAGAGTATACAATACAGAGCTATTCAATAGTAATGATATAGTAGAAAATGATGAGCTGTTAGAGTGGTAATGGCGAATACTTCAATACGACTTCAATATAAATATGGTATACTACATAAAAATAATATGTAGGAAGCACTAAATGAGTGAAATAAAAGCAAAAGATATGGCGAATTATCCTGTTACAGATGGTATACCGTTGGATAGAGAGACACTAGTTAAACATATGCCGAAGGGGTTTAGTGGTAAGATAACCGATGAAATACTAACTATGCTAAATAATGTCGAGAATGACACAGGTATGAGTAAGGAGCTATTCAGTGAGCAGTTATACTCATACACCCACTTACTTACAGGTGGGGTAGGGATTGAGACACTATCCAATGCTATAAAGTTCGTGAACTTACGTATGCTTCCAAAGATGGGAGCTGCTAAAGCATTCTCTATAGTGTTCCCGGAGAAAGCTAAAGAGATAGAGGATAGAGGTGCAACAGTAGACTCATTCGCATCTATGTATGCTGGAACTAAAACGGTTGTAGCTGTACAAAAGTTAATACTAGTTCCAGTATATATATCACATGCTCCCATACATAATGCTATGTTAAAGAAGTTATTTGACTTGAGCAATGGCATAGGTGCTAAAGCTGATGATAGGGTAAGCCCCACTGTGCAGATGAATGCTGCTATAGCACTCCGTGATGCAACTAAAATGCCAGAGGATAATAGTGTAACACTCAAGATAGGTATGACAGATGACGCTACGAAGATACAGCAAGGACTGTTCGAACAGCTAGCAATGAATAGTGAGCTGCAGTTAGCTGCATTGAGGTCTGGTAGGAGTATAGGTGAGATTCAAAGGATTGGTGTAAGCACCGATAAAATCCTAGAAGCGGAGATTGAGTAATGGCTGAGAAAACAGAACTAGAACTATGGGATGAACTGCCTGGCGTAACAGGTGATGAGGATAGTATACCATACAAGAATTGGCAGGAATATGAAGTAGCTGTAGCAGAGGGTAAGGACACAGTACCAGATGTACCAGTAGTGAGAAAGCTGCCAGGTAGAAAGGAGTATGAGTTCAGTGTGGATAAGGCACTAGATTCAATCGACTTGACGTTCAATGGATACATACCAAGTAAAGAGGCTATAGAGTTCTTCAATATAATTAGATTAGTACTCGGGGAAGACCCAGAAGTTAATAATAGCTTAATGCATTATTTCCTAGTAGATTTACTGTTTGGGAATATAGAAAGAAATCAGTACCCGTACAGCAAAGAGATACAAGATAAGCTTAGGATTAATAGCAGAAAGGTGGCAATCATTGCGGCCAGAGGTAGTGCAAAATCGACAATAGTTACAGCGTTCTTCCCGATATATGTGGCTATAACAGGTAAGGTACCAAACTTTGGTAGCTTGATGTTCATGGTAGGATTTGGTGATAGTCAACAAGCGGGGGCTAAAGTACAAGCTAACACCATACGTGATATATGCGAAGATAGCGCCTTCTGCAAGGAGTACTTCGAGAAGATGAGATTCACTGACGAAGAGTGCGAGTTTATAAGAAAGGGTCCAGAGAAAGTGCGAAAGCGGGCATTCATGTATAAAGTAAAGGGAGCTGCAGGAGGATCAGTGCGTGGTATTCGTTACAAGACTGAGCGTCCAGGTATGATACTATTTGATGACATCATCAAGAATGAAGCAGACGCTAATTCAGATGTAATTATGGCTAAGTTACAGAGTATGATATATCTAGATGCAGAGAATGCGCTAGGGTCAATGAAAGGTAAGGTAGTTATCATCAACACTCCGTTTAACAAACGTGATCCAGTATATAAAGCACTAGAAAGTGGAGTATGGACACCAATATGTTTACCTATATGCGAAAAGATATACTCAGGTATGCCCCGTGAGCTATATAGGGGTGCATGGGAAGAAGCACATAGTTATGATAGAGTAATGGAAAGATATGAGGACTCAGTAGGTACTGATACACTACGTGGATTTAACCAGGAGCTAATGCTTAGGATTGCAGATGAAGGTAGTAAGCTAATCAAAGATGGACAGATACAGTGGGTCAGTCGGAAACTGCTTGAGAAGAATTTAAATAACTACAACATATACATAACAACTGACTTCACGGCTAGTAATAGTAAGAAAGGCGACTTTAGTGGTACATTCGTTTGGGCACTAAGTAGTGGAGGTGATTGGTTCCTATTAGATATGAGCTTAAAGAAGTTAGGTATTTCGGAGCAATATGAGCCGTTATTCCATATGGTTACTAAATGGGGTGGTAGGCACGGTAGGCAAGTTACTGTTGGCGTAGAGATAGACGGACAGCAGCAGATTAATTTACACGTGTTAAAGAAGATGATGATTGAAAAAAATACATACTTCACATTCGCTAGACAGATTGGGCAACCATTCGGTAGCGAGGGCATTAGCAGACGGCGAGCGGGTGGTAAGAAGCATGAGCAATTTATGCGAGTACATCCACTATTCCAAACTGGTAAGATGTTCCTCTGTGAAGAGCTACAAGATAGTCCAGATATGGCTGAACTGCTAGAGGAACTAGGATACGTGACGTGGGAGGCAATCACTAGCACACACGACGATGGGCTGGACTGTGTAAGCATGCTACCACATATGGAAGTTATATTACCAGCTAAAGTTGTAGTCGCTATGCATAAAACAAGCGCCCATCAAATGTGGGGATTTGAGGAGGAAGATACGCAAGAGGTTAATGGGTATGCTGGATACTAAGGTGTAGTAAAGGATAGTTAGTGTACTATACTATGTAAATAAATAGGAATGTAGCATGACACTAAAACGACTTAAAGCAACTACTAATGGACTACTAACTGCTGATAATACTTTAACTGAAGATCCTGAGGCTGTTTTAGGCTTACTAGAAATGGCGTTTAGTGATGTTATCGCACATGCAGATGCACTACATCTCATGACATTAAATAGAACCGGTAATATCTTTCGATTAGCACAAGGTAAGTATGTTGTTAGAATGCCAGAATTACCTACAACAGACGAAGATGAATTAGATCTTGATAATGAGCTATGCTTCGCGGTTGCACGTTTTATGGCCAGCTATATGAGCGAGAAAAAGAGTAGTGTGCATTTCACTGAAGCAAAAAGACTTATACGTAATTACAATAGTAAAGTCTTTGAAATACTAGAAACAATTAAAGACCAAGGAGACGGTACATATGACACTAGCCCAACTCACTACGCTTAATGATAATAGTTCCGAGCGTGAGCTTACTATTGATGACGGTATAGCGTTTGCTAAAGAGTTACTACATGCGGAAGAAGCGTATTTTAGAGAAGATGCCATACTTGGTGCAGGTTTCTACACATGGAATGAGAATTTCATAACACTAATTCAACAGTCATTAGCGGAGAATAAGATAGCCAACTTCAGTAAACCACAACGCGTAGTATTTGATAAGTATATATTATTACTAACAGATGGTATAACTGGGAATGAGTCAGAAGACATAATTGAACTAGATACATACCTCGGAGGGTTACAAGGATGATAGGAAAACAATTTACGGATAGTGTAAACTACTTGGCTGGGCTAGACCACTCGTATGGTAAAGCGTTTAGTTTAGTAAAAAATAATATATCTATGCAGACTGGTAAGGTATACTCATGTACCGCTACACTTAATTTATATGATGATACAGATAAGTTGATACACCCTGTGGTCTTGGCAGATGACACGGTAACCCTAGCAACTATCGAGGCATTTATAGCATCTATTAAAACAACTATAGAAGCATCATACCCAACTGTAACAGTGGAAAGTTCTGCTGTTGGTGCATTACAATTAATAACTATTAAAGTTGCTGGGGCTACAGATGATACTCGCTATCTAATTAATGGGTTTACGTTAGAGATTAAAATAGATGGGTCGCAGTTGTATACTGTAGATGCAGATATACTCAACCCATACAATGTCATACCCTCATTAGTTATGAATATGGACACAATGGTCACATCTGGTATGGCGATCACTAACAACATAGCAGATATACAGTCTGTAATTGATAATATTGATGTCGTAAACACAGTTGCACTGAATTCTATAGATGTAAATCTGGTAGCAGGGAGCATTGCTAACGTGCATGCAGTTGGCGAAAACTTACTAGACGTAGGAGTAGTAAGTAACAACATACTTGATGTAAATATAGCAGCAGATAATATAGCTAGTATTAATACTGTAGCAAATGATTTAGCATTAGGAGTAGATAGTAATATAGTTATTACATCTACAGGTATGGATAATGTGACGATAGTAGCAACCAATATAGATGGCACTATAAGTGCAGATATACCTTTAGTGGCTAATAGGATAACTAATGGGGATTTAGATAAAGCATTAACAAACATAGACCATTATAATGCTACTAATCTTGGGCCGTTAGCTATTGAGCCTACAATACTTACACATCCGTTGCTTAGTGTGGGAGACTACTATTTCAATACTGTGACATTGCAAGAGCACTACTACGATGGGGTTATATGGAATACTAGGCAGTATACAGATAGCGCTATAAATACGTTTACTAATAAGACTATAGATAGTATAACTAATAGCGTAGGTGCTAACCACATGTACTATAAAGTTAGAAATGAGAGTGGGAGCACTATCCCAAGAGGGACTGTTATAACAGCAACAGCTACCCAACCAGGTACTGACTATCTAGAAGTAGAACCTATAGCAGATACAACGACTCAAATCGCGCTTGGCATTACACGTGCAGATATGCCCACTAATTCCATCGGGCTAACTACGAACTCAGGGCTGACTGAGGATTATGTGAACACTAGTGCCTGGGCAGAAGGGACTATACTGTACCCGTCCAATGGTGGTGGACTAACAAACGTGCAACCAACTAGCGGGGCTTACCAAGCATGTGCACTAGTTATGCGTAGCCACGTAACACAAGGAAGATTGCTCATAAGATTCAGTAATCCTATATATATAGCAAGTACTACGCAAAGTGGGTATGTTCAGCTAAACAACACACTTACTAGTACTAGTACTACCAAGGCATTAACAGCTGCTCAGGGCAAAGCACTACAGGATACTAAGGTAGATGAGAATGCACCCATAACAGCCGGAACTGCTACAAAGATTACGTATGATACTAAAGGTTTGGTAACAGTCGGAGGTATGCTAAGTGCTGAAGACCTACCAAATATAGATGCCTCCAAAGTAACCACTGGAACGTTGGGCGTAGCACGAGGTGGTACAGGTGCAACTACTAGTACAGGAACAGGTAGTGTTGTACTGAATACTGCTCCAACATTAGTAACCCCAAACATAGGAGTAGCTACTGGAAGCAGCTTTAACGCTATCACAGCGTTAGCCGCTACACCATCTCCTATGGATGGTGTAGCAGGTACAGGGGTAAGTACGACGGTTGCTAGACAAGACCATGTACATCCAAGTGATGTCAGTAAAGCAAATGATTCTGCGGTGGTTAAACTTACAGGTAATCAAACCAAAGCAGGTGTATTAAATCTTACGTCAAGCCCAATAGTGCCAGTACCAACACTAAACTTTCAACCTACCGTAGCACGAAGCACAGGAATAGTAGTACGAGTGCCCGAAGATTACGAAACTATAAACCTAGCACTAAAATACTTAAGTGGCTTTAGACATCTATATGTAAAAAATGGTGTACGGTGTGAAGTAAGTCTGGCAAATGGCTATGTTATAGCAGAACAAATATTTGTGAATGGTATAGATTTATCGTACATAACTCTAACAAGTAGAAGCACAACGGGGGCAGGATACGAAAATGGAAAGCACTTAGTGGATAGAGCAGCGTTAACTACAGAGTTTAGTGTAGCAGATTATGGTATTACAAGTTACCCTGTTATAGGAGCAAAAAAAGACGGGAAAAGCCCTGTACTGAGCTTTGTTTTAGATTGTCAGGTTGTGCTAGGCAGTGAGACTGCAGCCGACCTTAAACATGGCCTCTTTGCTATAGGTGGTGGCAGCATATCTTGTACACACACGGCTGGAGCTATACAATGTTCAGGCCATGCAGCGTTTACACGAGCAGGAGGTACAATCTCAGCAGAGAATATGACAAATAGTTCAGATAGTAGCTTTGCAGCGTACGCACAAGGAGGTACAATCTCAGCATCTACTATGACAAATAGTTCAAATAGTAGCTTTGCAGCGTACGCACAAGAAGGTACAATCTCAGCATCTACTATGACAAATAGTTCAAATAGTAGCTTTGCAGCGTACGCACAAGAAGGTACAATCTCAGCATCTACTATGACAAATAGTTCAAATAGTTATCATGCAGCGTATGCACAAGCAGGTACAATCTCTGCGTATGCTATGACAAATAGTTCAAATAGTTATCATGCAGCGTATGCACGAGCAGGCACAATCTCTGCGTATGTTATGACAAATAGTTCAAATACTGGCTTTGCAGCACATGCCCGAGCAGGAGGTACAATCTCAGCAGAGAATATGACAAATAGTTCAAATAGTAGCTACGCAGCACATGCACGAGCAGGCACAATCTCTGCGTATGTTATGGTATGTTCAAACACCACAGCGAGTACGGTAGAATTAGTAAGAATTTTAGCTGGAGGTATAATAACGAACGACGCTGGAGTTTGGACAAACTTAGGCACTGGTGCAAAATGCAATGTGGCGGCAGGTACAATCTCTGCCAACGGCTATATAAATAGAATAGGGTAAAAAATGATAACAATAATAAATAAACACGGTAAATATACGGGAACACAGTATGGAGAGATATCTAAAGAGGCTCTAGATTGGCACGTTAGTCAGGGAGATACTTGGATAGATTTGCCTAAGTTTGAGCTTGATTTTATAGAAGGGGAAGAGCCAGATTATGGTGCTCCAGCTGCAATAGAATTGCTTAGCATTACTTCAAGAGAGGCAAAAGCAGCCAAGCAATTAGCCCTCAACTCTATTACAGTAACTGTAAATGGTAAGGTATTTGATGGCAGAGCTAAGGACCAAGTGAATATAATGGCAGCTATACAAGCAGCTACATTACTAAACATTACAGAAACAGAATGGGTTATGAGTGATAATGTTCCTACCTTAGTGACTTTAGATGAGCTAAAACAGGCATTAGTTCTCTCTATACAAAAAGTTGGTGAAATTGTTAAGGGTTTAGTATGATAGTAGTAATTAAAGATGCTAATGGTAAAGCAGTAAAAGAGATAAAAGTTGAATCAATTACTAATGGTATACTACGAAATTACCCAACAGGTTACACAGCTGAGGAAGTAGTGTGCAAGTAGTATTCTATGGGAACCATTATGGTCATTTAGGTAATAAACTGATACGTTGGTGGACTTCAAGCACTAAAGATAAGTTTAATGGTAAATGGAGAGATTCAGTAAGTCATTGTGAAATACTATTCAGCGATGGTATGATGTTTAGTGCTAGTCAGTATGAAAATACTACTAGATTCAAGAAACATAGCATGACTGGTAAAGCTTGGATAAGATTACCTCTAAGTGTAACTAGTGAAGAGGAAATAATAGTAAGAAGCTTCTGTGAATCACAAATTGGAAAAAAGTATGACTACTTAGGGGTTTTTGGGTTTGTGTTTAAAAACGCAGACGATCCTGACAAGGAGTTCTGCTCTGAAGTAAGTACTAAAGCACTACAACAAATTGGGTTGGTAATGGATCTGGTGCCTAGTAAAACTAGCCCAAATGCACTATATTTAGCAATAACAGAGTTAATAAGTTATACAAAATAACGAAATAATGGTACAATACGTGTACGATAAGTTTAAGTAAGGATATTAGAGTGATGGATGAGCAGCAACGGTTATTATATGACCATGACAAAAAGATAGATAAACTGGAAATATCTATTGAGCAAGTAGCTAATAGTATAGACCAATTGGCAAATGGCATCAGCTCATCTAATCGAAAGGTGGAAGGTATAACAGGAATGCTTAATACACAAAATATCCTTATGGAGAGATTCTCCAATATGGATCTGTCCCTCAAAGAGTCATTTAGTGGAGTGTGCACAAGGGTAGGAAAACTAGAGACAGCTAAAGAAAAACATGAGCTAGATGGGTGCCCGGCCGCTACCTCTGCACATAAGCGAATAAGTAGAATTGATAGTGCGTTAGGGTGGGTCAATAAATTAATTCTCCTTGCAGTGCTAGGAGCTGTGTTAAGTCTGGTGATAATCAAATGAAGAAGTGGTACAAGAGTAAATTTCACTGGTTTAATATAAGCTTGGGAATAATAGGCATGGTTGAGATTAACTTACATCTGCTGCAAAATACATTAGGGAATTACTATGGGTTTGTGCTTATGTTGATATCTGGGATTGGAATAGTCCTTCGTAATGTGACAACTACCTCAATTGAAGGAACAGGTGATGTTCGATAAAATACAAATAATAGCAGCAGTAGGAGTACTGCTAGTGTTCATAGTTAGTGTAGTCACTTACGAGAGTAAACTAAGCTCATTAAAATCAGAACTGTTAGAGACTACGAAAGACCTAAGTGATATGCAAGCAATCAGCAGAACTTGTGAGCGTAACTATAAAGCCCTTAACACAACCCTAAATGAAGTGAACGAGGCTAATGAGCAGTTGGGCGCTATATACAACGATATGGATGAGAAGTACAAAGCGGAAGTTTTAAAGCCACCAAAAGTACGCTATGAAGTGCTATACAAATTTATAGAGCAGGAGGTAAAGAGTAATGAGATTGAAGCTGTTACAATTAGGATTAATAATGCTGTTAACTACATTAACAATGGGGGGATGCACTAGCAAGCAAATTATTTATGAAGATAGAGTAGTTAAAAAGATAATAGCTACACCATGTGTCCTACCAGAAGTTAAATGCTACATAGATAGTAATAGCACGCTAACAGAAAAGGTTGACGGGATAATGGAGTGCCTTGCAGAGCATGAATTAGTACTAAAAACATATAGGGCAAAATAAATGATGTTATCTAAAAACTTCTCACTAAAATCGTTCGTAAAATCAAATACTGCTATAAGATTGGGCATAGATAATGTGCCTACATCAGCGCACATAGAAAACATGAAATACTTATGTGCAAAGATACTACAACCAGCAAGAGATAACTTCGGAATTATAGATGTAAGTAGTGGGTACAGAAGTGTTAAGCTATGTGAAGCTATAGGTTCAGACAAAACGAGTTTTCACGCAATAGGCTGTGCTGGTGACTCTGAAATTAGGTATGAAAAAGTCAGTAATTTTGAGTACCTACTATGGGTGTATGAGCACTGTGAGTTTACTGAACTAATAGCCGAGTACTTTGATAGGAATAACAACGAAGCTGGCTGGGTACACTCTGCAATTCAAAAAGGTAGGGAGAACGAAAGAACTCTAAAGCTAAAAGATTCAAGGCACAACTACCAAATAGTAACCATAGACTATTTGAAGAAGCTATACCAATAGCTTACTATAAACAGCGTGCCGAGGTTACTACTGCTATTAATACCAATGAAGAAGTTAGTGCTGAAATCCTGTAAGATAAGCTGGGCTTGTATACACTAAAGGTAGTTGAAAGCAGAAGTAGGCTAAAATTTGCATAACTAATACTTAGATAGTATAGAAGATGGTATAATTATACTAGAAGTAATGTAATACCGACATGAAGACAATTGGAGATACTTATATGAGTACTAGAAAGAAGAGTGACGTATTGCAGCCTGGATGGAAAAACTGCCCTGATTACCTCAAGCTAAATGCGGATGTAGAGGCTAGTTCTGGTATACAGGATGAGATACGATCAGACTTAGAAACATACAAGATACTAAAACAGGGTGGAAAACCTGTTAAGGTGAAACCAGGTAAAAGTGCTATACGTCCTAAGATGGTACGTAAGCACCAGGAGTGGAAATACCCTGCACTAGAGGAACCCTTCTTAAACACACCTAATATGTTCCAAATAATGCCACGTGGTCCTAGAGACGCTGCTGCTGCACACCAGAACTCAATGTTAATTAACTACCAGTATGAGACGTTGATTAATAAAGTAAAACTAGTTGGGGATGTAGCTAGAGTATTCGAAGATGAAGGTACTGTAATAGTCAAGACTGGCTGGGAATCCAAGTACGAAATGAAAATGGTCACTAAGCAACGCCCGATATTTGCGTCTGCTGAGGATAGTTTACAGATAATAGATGCCGCGGTACAGTCAGGCCAAATGACACCTGAACAGGCACAGGATATGATTACTAGTGGCCAACCAATGGAAATCGGTGTAGAAGACTACGAAGAGGAAGAGGAAGTACTTACTAAGAATCAGCCTACGCATACAGTACTGGACGGCGCTAACGTAGGTATAGACCCAAACTGTGAGGGAGACTTAAACTTAGCCGGGTTCATATGGCATGAATATGATACTAGTTGGGCAGAGCTAATTAAGAATAAGTATGAAGAGCTCCCAGATGGTTCAACTAGAGGGTACTACAAAAACATAGATGAAGCAATTGCAGCCGATTCAGATGTAGCTTACTTTGAGAATAAGTCCAAAGATTACAGTAACTTCGTATATAGTGATAAGGCTAGAAAGAAGTTCAAAGCAATCGAGTACTGGGGCTACTGGGATGTGCAAGGTGATGGTGTATTAGTTAGTATAGTTGCAGAATGGGTGGGAAGTACTCTGATTAGACTAGAAGAGAACCCATACCCACATAAGAGACTACCATTTAGTATAGCATACTATATGCCAGTGCTGAGAAGCACTCGTGGGGAGCCAGATGCTGTACTACTGGCTGATAACCAAGAGTCAAATGGTAAGATGACTAGGGCTATGCACGACATAACTAGCACAGCGGCTACTGGGCAGGAGTTCATAGATGCTAACTTTTTTAGTACTATAGCAGATAAAAATCAGTATGAGAAAGGTAATACAGTATACTTCAATAGTCACATGGACCCTAAACGTGCTATACATAGGCGCTCAGTAGATCCAATAGACAGTTCAATACTACAAGTTATGCAGATTAACACACAAGAGGCAGAGAATCTAACAGGCACTAGGCCGTTTGGGGGTACCAATGGCGCACAGGGGCTAGGGCTAGCTAAGATGTCATTAGATGGCACAGCTAAACGTGAGCTATCTGTACTACGCAGAATGAGCACACTATTTGTGGATATGGCTAAGATGGTTATTAGCATGAACCAAGCGTATATGGATGAAAAGCAGACTATTAGAATAACGGATACTGAGTTTGTAGAGATAGCCAGAGATGACTTACAAGGCGACTTTGACTTGCGAATTAGTATCAGTACACCTGAGAAAGATGACCAACAAGCTCAGTCATTAATGATGCTACTACAGACTAATGCTGCTAGTATGCCTCCTAAGTTGTATGCTAAGACTATGGGTAAGATACTTAGATTACAGTATCAGCCAGACTTAGCAGAAGAATATGAGAAGTACGAACCAGAGCCAGATCCAATGCAGATTAAGATACAAGAGATGCAGTATGAGAATACTAGGCTCCAAAATGAAATGCTGAAGATGGATATGATTGCTAAACAAAGTTTAGTAGAAGAACGCACAAGCAGAATGATAGAGAATACGGAAGCTGATATTAAGAACAAACTAGCACAAGCAGAGTTAAGAGCGGCTCAAGCTGAATTAGCGTTAGCTATGGCTGAGAAAGCTAAGAGTGAGGCAGATGTACTAGATCAGAAGTTTATTGATGTAGATAGTGGCAGTGCCCGTGAGAGGGAAATTCAAGATTTAGAGTATGCTGCTACTGTTAAGAATCATCTAAAAACGGTCGGCACACGTAACCAAAAAACAAGGTGGTAATTAATATGGTTGGAGATATGACAGAGCAAGGGCTAGGGCAACTTGGTGGGCAACCACAGCCTCCACAAGCAGAGTTCACAGTAGACACCGCTAATAGAAAGAATGCAGAGATAGTGGAGAGAGTTAGAACAAATAGTGGTACAGGGCTTGGGACAGTACGTCAGGTAAATGATGGCATGGTACCACCAACGGTCCAACAAGGATTAGGGCAAGTGGTCCCCACTATGCGGTCAATGAGTCTAGATCAAGATGCTATAGAGGCTGTACGTAGTGGGCAAGTTAATCCTATGGATGTTATGAATGATCCAAACATTAGTGGTGGGGCAAAAGCTACTATACAAGGGATGATGTCCTAATAAAGAATTAAGGTTAGCTCTAGTATAATTCTAGTATGACAGCTTAGGGTTGGATAATTAAAAGGATACGGGATGAGTCAAGCAATGGATGCAACTGCAACTAACTTCGAATCAGATACTACTATGGGGCAGTGCATTGATGCATTAGTAAAAGAAATAGAAGAGCTAGAAATTAAAGCTACGTATGCTAAAGCATTTAAAGAATTATATGAAAATGCTAATTTCAAAATAGTTATTCTTGATGGGCTTCTAAAAGAATATGCAGCTGGTATAGCTGTTAAGCTTACAGACCCTACCATAACTGAAGAGTTAGAAACTGAAACATTAGTTGAATTGAAGTCATTACGATATCTTAGTAAATTCCTGCAGATGCAGTTAACTACAGCAGCTAATGCTGATAGACTTGTAGCAGAAAATAAACAATTACTACTTGATATACAATCAGGTAAAGAGGGTATATAATAATGGCAAAAACATACGATAGTGTAGCAGATGAATTAGATGCAATGATAAGAGGTAACCATGAACATGACTCCTCTGAAATTACTGAGGATTTAGATGCTAACAACGAGGACACAGATCACACTGAAAATGATGATACTGGAGCAGAAACGGATGGTGAAGCTGCCGAGCTTAGCCAGGATACTGATGAAGGTGCTGAAAATGAAGGTGAGGAAAACACTCCAGTAGATGCTGATAGTTTAGATGTGGAGGATGAAGGTACGACTAAGGAAGCCTTAACTACTACAGAAAACAGCAAAGAAACAGATACGACTGAGACCGGCTCAGCAGTAGAGACAACGGAAGCTGTTGACTACCAGAAACAGTATGCAGAGTTATTAGAGAAATCTAAAGAAGCTACTGAGTTCTATGAAAAAGTCGCTGGTGTAAAGTTCAAAGCTAATGGTAAAGAAGTTGAGGGATTCAAAGACCCCCAAAAGATTATCCAAGCGCAGCAAATGGCATATAACTATAGTGAAAAGATGGCAGGATTCAAAGCGTATCGTCCATACATGGGTCCGTTAAAAGACCGTGGCATGTTAGATGATCCGACAAAGTTTGATCTTGCTATGAGCTTGATAGATGGTGATAAGGAAGCATTAAAGCAGCATATGGCTAACATAGGTGTAGATCCAATGGAATTGGATATGGACTCTATTAAGTATGCGGCAGCTCCTAAAACTTCTAGTCGAGATGCCCTAGCTATAGAAGACGCATTAGATGTAGCTAAATCCTATGGAGTTGAAGATAAAATCTATACTACTGTATTAAAAGAGTGGGATGATGATAGCTTCAAAGAGTTCATTGGTAATAGTGCTGTACAAAAAGACCTTATAATGCAGATGGCTGATGGCACCTATGATGTAGTTATGGATAAGGTGTCCTCCTTATCCGTACTCGATGATAGGTTCGCAGGCATGAAGATGGTTGATAAGTACAGAGCCGCTATCACTGAGCTTAACCGAGAAACAGCACCTGTACAAAAAGTGGTAACTCCTCCTGTAGCAGTAGCAGCTGATACACAGGCTATTGCTGCTGCTAAAGCGGCTGAAATAGCCGCTAAAGCTGTTGAGGAGTACAAGGCCAAGGTGAATAAAAATCGAAATGAGAAGGCTAAAGCAGAGCGAGAAAAAGCAACCGCTGCTAGCAAACCTAAGAGTACTGTCACTACACCTAGTAAACACGATCCTATGGCCTTAAGTGGTAAAGAGATTGCAGATATGCTAGATAGAATGATGATGGGAAAGAAATAATATAAAGGATCCATAAAATGGGTATCACAAGTACATTTAATGATGGTGGAACAACTTCAAACACGATTGAAAGACAGTTTACACCAGAGTTCGTAACTAAAGCTATAGTTGAAATGCCAGCTCGTAAGAGATTTTTCTCTAACCGTTCTAACAAAGTGGCTATGCCAAAAAATCATGGTGACACGTTGACTAAAGAAGTAAAACTTCCAATGCTACATAAAGATAATATGGTAGATGGTGGTGTTGATGCTACTGTTGCATCTATAATCAAGAACGAGTATGCTCGTGTTGTTTCTGCTACAGGGTTAGTTGTTCAACGTTACAATGTAGAGAATTACCTTGCATCTGATGGGTCTGTATCACTTGCTGATGCTAGAACTGCTGCACGCGCTGCTGCTGTTGCTGCTTTACAAGCCGGTGAAGAAGTTAAGTCTACTGCTGGTTCTATCTTGAATGGTGCTGCTGGTTATAACACGTCTACTGGACCACTTGCCGAACTACCCGAAGAGGGTGGAGTTGTTAACTTACTAAATAGTTCTAGTAAACTAGTTAGTGCTAAGATTTCGTTCCATGGTATTGCTTCTAAGTATACTGTTCGTTCTGTGGAGCTAGACTCACGTATGGGCCAAGTAGCTACTAAGATTAAAGATCTTTCTCGTGCTGTTATTGAGCTTAAAGAAATGCAAGTTCAAAACTCTGTTTTAGCTGCTGCTGAACTTAACATGATGCCATCTACAACTAAAGCATATGTTGTTGATATGTCTGATATGGATGGTATGGATACACTTACATATGAGGCACTTACTGCATTCGAGCAAGAGTTACAGCGTGATGATGTTCCATTGGATACTGAAATCCTACAAGGTGTAGATTTGATTGATACTGTTACAGTTGAAGATGCGTACATTGCATATGTGAACCGTGAAGCAATTCCAGTTTTACGTAGAATCACAGGTCCTGGTGGAGCACTTGTATGGGTTGAAAAATCTAAGTATGCTGCTGGTACTACATTACTTGAAGGTGAGCAAGGCTCAATTGGCTCATTCCGTTTTGTTGTTGTTCCTGATCTTGCTGTATACCGTGGTGCAGGCGCTGCTGTTGGTGGCACACTTACTACTGTAACTGCTGGTGCATTCATTGTGGGTGATACGTATGTAATCAGAACTGTTGGTAGCACTGACTTTACATTGATTGGTGCGCCTACCAGCGCCGTGGGTGTTCAGTTTATTGCTACTGGTGTAGGTGCTGGTACAGGCACAGCTGACTCGTCCGATGGTGACTTGGCAAATGCTGCAACTAGATCTGCTGCATACAAAACAGTTAAGACTGATGGTACATTTTATGATGTATTTGCAATGGTAGTTGTTGGTGATGACAGTTACTCAATCACTGGTTTTGGTGGCGAGTCTACTTCTGCTAAGCATATCATGCCTAAAGCTGATGTACATAACGACATGTACGGAGAGGTAGGTGGAGTTTCAGCGAAGTGGAGCTATGGATTCCTCCCATATAGACCAGAGCGTATCAAGATGCTCGCTTATACTGCGACACGAACAGGCGTAACAACTGCAGCTTAGGCTGTGGTTCTGTGCTTATTTACGTAGCAAGCTTCGGCTTGCTTCGGCTACACACTCATAAACTTCAACCCAACTTAAGATAAACAATAGTATAATAACGGAGATATAGTAGTACTAGATGTAGTACCATAGCACCAATAGGTATGTTGACTGTAATGTATACATGTCAAATTAAATAATGGCAATGAGTATAGCTCAACCAAAAGGACAGATAGATAATGGCACAAAAAACATTTGATAAAATGAACAAGACCGAATTAGAGGGTGCGATTGCGTTTCTAAAATTAGAGGATGTAGCACTAGCTGCAGCTAAAGACCCTGAGAAGATTACTAATGCAGAGTACGTTGCAGTACTAGAAGCATTTAAAGCTAAGCAGGACATCAACAATGTAGATGTAGTTAAAGAGACTACCGCAAATGATACTGCCTCAGTTAAAGTAAATAACAGTGTTGAAAAGGCATTAGTTAAAGCTGATGACCTACATACAATGATACCGGTAATAGTTACTGACCATGATACCTCAGTTGTAATAAACGAAGATATAGAAGGCCGTACGGTAGCAATTCGTTGGGGTAACCCCGTTATTGGTGGGTATACCACTAATGTACCAGTACACGGCAGAATGCAGTACTTACCTAAAGGGGCTGTTATCAGACTGAAAAAAATTACACTTGCACAGAATGTAAAGAATGCTGATGGCCAGGAAGTAGTTAACCGTAATCGTAAACGCTTTAGTATAGCACATACAGAAGGTTGGACAGAAGCTGACTTCGAAGCGCATAGACAAGAGCAGTTGCTCAAACGTATCTAGTTATACAATCCTCTTAGGAGGGTTGAACTAAACAGATAATTAAAATTATAGGACTATACATGGCAGACTTTATTATACCAAAGAACCAAGCGTTTGATTTTAGAATAGAAGTAAAAGAAGCTAACACGTTTATAGCACAAAACCTGGATGCCTGTATATCTGCTACAATGGGGATAATCCCATTAACTGATCCTGATACTACTACACATACTATAACTATGGTAGTACCAGTACCTACTAGTGAAGACTCTCAAAATGGTGTACTACGAGGGGCTATTACAGAAGCAGATAGCATAGCAGTTAATAATGGTACAGGATTCGAATCTAAAAGAGCGACTAAGGCTGATGGGTATTACTTGAAACCTACATATCAAGGAATTATAAAAATAGCATTTAGTGATAGCACCCCAACTATTACCACTATACTTGATAAAATATATGTTATACCGACAGGCGTGTAAACATGGAAGTGGTTGCAGATAGCGCATTAGTTACAAGTGGTGCTACCACTGAGGTAACTACTGAGGTAACCACCACTGATGTAAATGTAGCTACTCCTAAAATAGCTGAGGTATCGACTAACACATACGTACTGAGTACAGGTGGTGTGTACAGTGGTAATATCCACAATGGGGTACCTACATGGCTTACAGATGCAATAATAGCGCAAGTAACAGCTGGTACGCTTAATATTAGCCAACTAGTGAATGACTTGTACGTACTAGTTCAAAGTATAGAGCTAGGTGTAAATCAAAGTATTGCCAGTGTACAGAATGAGGTGGTAAGTCAATCACAATACTTAACTACAGTTAAGAGTGAACTACAAGGTGATATAGCAGTAGCCATAGAGCAGTATGATACAATTGTATCTCCTGAGCTAGCTAAAGCAGTAAAGACTGATGCATTAGGGGTAATTAAGGGCCAGGTGGAGGCATGGGCATTAGATGTAACTGATGTGTATGCAAGTAATAACTTAGCTAGTGCTACGCAAGTTGAGCTACTCACATCCACGCTAACTGATGTAAATACAGGTACAGTTGCAACAGCTACGAAGTTGTATGAGGGATATACGACAATTGGGATAACACCTGATGGTACAGGTATTGCATCTGCAGGATACTTAGACACACTAAGTGCTAGTGTAGATGATGTAAATACAGGTATAGCTGCAACAGCTACGAAGTTGTCTGAGGGGTATACGACAATTGGGATAACACCTGATGGTACAGGTATTGCATCTGCAGGATACTTAGACACACTAAGTGCTAGTGTAGATGATGTATCTGTTGCGCTCACTACTGTTGAACGAGTGGCTGTTGAGGCTAATGAGTGGTCTGCAAGTTCTAGTAAACTTATAACAGGGCCTGATGGAAGTATCACTGGATGGGGGTTCTCAGATGGTAGTAATGAAGTTAGTAATTTTCAGATAAAAGCTACAAACTTCAGTATAAGCGATGGTCTTACAGGACATACACCATTCAGCATTGTTGGTAGTGATGTGAATTTTAATGGTAAAGTAACATTTAGTAGTATTAGTGATTCTGGTACATATATACCTACGATATCTAGTGTCGCAGCAGCACAGACAGAAGCCGCAGATGCTAAAGAAAATGCTATAGCAGCACTTACTCAGTTAACTGACATAGCTTCAGATAGTGTGCTAGATCCAGGAGAAAAAACTAGTGTAATAGCTGCTAGAGATGTGATAGTAGCTGAGAAGGCGGGGATAGACACACAAGCTACTGCATATGGAATTACAACTGAAAAAACTACTTATGACAATGCTGTGGGTGCACTAACAACGTACTTAGCAACATTGACTAGTCCTGTTCTATGGAGTAATCTATCAGGTAATACTACAATAGTAGGTACTACCTTTAGGTCTAAATTTAATAATGTGTACACAACAAGACAAGCACTATTAGATAAAATAGCTATTATTGCAAAGAGCCTTGTAGATACAGCACAAAGTACAGCTAATAGTAAACCAAATGTGTACTATCAGACTACGGCCCCAAGTAGTGTAGGAAGAGTATTAGGAGATCTATGGTTTGATAGCGATGACAAAAATCATCCGTATAGATGGTCTGGTGCCGCATGGGCAAGTATTAGAGATCTGTCAATAGCTGATACTGCAACTGCTTCAGCTAGCGCTAATACTGCAGCACTAAATGCTATGACTGCTGCTCAAGCTGCTCAAGCCACTGCAGATGGTGCAACTACTACGTACTATCAAAGTGCTGCACCAACAGGATTAAACTCTAGTACTGACATAGGCGATATGTGGTTTGATACTGATGATAACCAGGCATACAGATGGAGTGGGACAACCTGGCTAACAATTCAGGATAAAAGTATTGTTGTTGCTCTTGCTGCTGCACAAGATGCACAGACCACAGCTGATGGAAAGATAACTTCATTCTACCAAACTGCACAACCTACAGGAGCCAATATAGGAGATTTATGGTTTGATATTGATAATAAGAATGAAGCGCACTACTATAACGGTATGGCATGGACCACGCTTAGGGATGGTACAATTGCAGATGCATTTTATGCTGCTGAGCTAGCACAGACAGAAGCCGCAGATGCTAAAGAAAATGCTATAGCAGCACTTACTCAGTTAACTGACATAGCTTCAGATAGTGTGCTAGATCCAGGAGAAAAAACTAGTGTAATAGCTGCTAGAGATGTGATAGTAGCTGAGAAGGCGGGGATAGACACACAAGCTACTGCATATGGAATTACAACTGAAAAAACTACTTATGACAATGCTGTGGGTGCACTAACAACGTACTTAGCAACATTGACTAGTCCTGTTCTATGGAGTAATCTATCAGGTAATACTACAATAGTAGGTACTACCTTTAGGTCTAAATTTAATAATGTGTACACAACAAGACAAGCACTATTAGATAAAATAGCTATTATTGCAAAGAGCCTTGTAGATACAGCACAAAGTACAGCTAATAGTAAACCAAATGTGTACTATCAGACTACGGCCCCAAGTAGTGTAGGAAGAGTATTAGGAGATCTATGGTTTGATAGCGATGACAAAAATCATCCGTATAGATGGTCTGGTGCCGCATGGGCAAGTATTAGAGATCTGTCAATAGCTGATACTGCAACTGCTTCAGCTAGCGCTAATACTGCAGCACTAAATGCTATGACTGCTGCTCAAGCTGCTCAAGCCACTGCAGATGGTGCAACTACTACGTACTATCAAAGTGCTGCACCAACAGGATTAAACTCTAGTACTGACATAGGCGATATGTGGTTTGATACTGATGATAACCAGGCATACAGATGGAGTGGGACAACCTGGCTAACAATTCAGGATAAAAGTATTGTTGTTGCTCTTGCTGCTGCACAAGATGCACAGACCACAGCTGATGGAAAGATAACTTCATTCTACCAAACTGCACAACCTACAGGAGCCAATATAGGAGATTTATGGTTTGATATTGATAATAAGAATGAAGCGCACTACTATAACGGTATGGCATGGACCACGCTTAGGGATGGTACAATTGCAGATGCATTTTATGCTGCTGAGCTAGCACAGACAGAAGCCGCAGATGCTAAAGAAAATGCTATAGCAGCACTTACTCAGTTAACTGACATAGCTTCAGATAGTGTGCTAGATCCAGGAGAAAAAACT
>Ga0210011_1000114_pt1 | contig 100124 bp, 87 predicted proteins | sample CryGeymeta201502_FD_183972 | JGI IMG/M metagenome (GOLD analysis project Ga0210011, IMG submission 183972) | Groundwater microbial communities from Crystal Geyser aquifers in Utah, USA - Crystal Geyser metaG 2015-02 (SPAdes) (version 2) | ecosystem: Environmental > Aquatic > Deep subsurface >...
CCCAGACCGGTGTTCTCGATAATCGCGCCCGCGAGCAATACAACAATTCCGTGCGCTTGCAGCCGCAATCGTTCAAGGCACCGAGTATGTGGGATGACCTCACCCCGACCTTTCGCGGTGTGTATCGCGGACCCTACCTCGACATGGCCAAGCAGGCTGCGCGGCGTTACAACGTTCCCGAAGATCTCTTTTTGCGCCTTGTGCAGCAGGAATCTGGCTGGCGCGCCGATGCGCGCTCGCACAAGGGCGCGATCGGTCTGGCGCAGCTCATGCCGGATACGGCACGCCTGCTTGGTGTCAATCCGCATGATCCACGCCAGAATCTGGAGGGGGGTGCGCGCTATCTGGCCGAGCAGTATCGCACTTTCGGGTCGTGGCGGCTGGCACTTGCGGCTTATAATGCAGGGCCTGCGGCGGTGGAAAAGCATGGCGGTGTGCCACCCTTTCAGGAAACCCGCAATTACGTGCGCGTCATTCTGGGGAGCTGAGAGGGCTCAGGCGGAAAATCCGATCTTGTAGAGGTGGATTTCGTTCGAGGGGTGTTTCTCGGCATTCACAAGGTGGCCGTTATGGTGGTTGTAGAGGGCCCGCCAGAACGGCTGGATGATCACCCCCTCGTCGCGCAGAATGGTTTGCAGCCGTGCCATGACGACGCGTCTTGCCTCTGTATCGACAAGGCGATTGGCCTCATCGAGCAGCGCGTCAAACTCGGCATTGGCAAAGCCGCTCTCGTTCCAGGCGGCCCCTGAACGATAGGCAAGACCAAGCACCTGCACATCCAGCGGGCGATGATTCCATTGGGTTGCGGAAAAGGGAAACTCGCGCCAGTTCGACCAGAAGGTCGCTCCCGGCAGAATCCGGCGGCGCACCCTGAGACCTGCATCGCGGAGCTGCGCCGCGATCGCGTCTCCGGTATTGCGCTGCCATTCGTCATCGATTGTGACCAGATCATGCACAAAGCCCAGGAGCCCCGCCGACTCGATCTCGCGCCGGGCCTGGGCCGGGTCATAGGGGGCTGGGCCGATATCGGCATAGGCAGGATGGATGGGGCTGACATGGTGATTGGCGGCCACCGTGCCGCGCCCGCCATAGCCCAGTTCCAGACAGATTGCATTGTCAACGGCAAGCGCCATCGCGCGGCGTGCGTTGCGATTGATATAGGGATTGGTGCCCACCATGCGTGCGCTCTGCGAGGCGCGCACCACCATCGTCGCCGCAGTCTCTGCGCGGCTCTGACGCCAGCCGATCCCATTCATCTCGTCGATGAAGTGGCCGACGGTTTCATAGAGCAGATCCACCTCGCCGGCCTCGGCCGCAGCAAGCCAGGCCGAGGGATTTGTGCCATGGTCGATGAACTCGATCCGGTCGAGATAGGGTCCGCCAAAGACCGTGCTGCCCCACCACGTCCGGGCGGGGTCGCGTTCAAGCACGCAGATTTGGCCGATCGTCAGGCTCACGGGACGAAATGGGCCGGTGCCGATGCCATGTGCAAAGGGATCGCCTCCGTCATAGCTCTGATGAACGATCGCGGCAGGATAGTCCGACAGATTGGCGATGACGGCAATGTCCGGACCCGAGAGGGTGAGCGTGACCGTCAGCGCATCCGTGACCGTGACCGCGCCGTCGCGCGCCTGTCCGGTTTCGGGATCGATCAGACCGGCAAAGCGCCCGGCCATCGAATTGCCGGGGGCGGTGGTATCACACCAGCGCGTGATGTTGTGCGCCACGTCGCGGGCGTCAAAAGCCTCGCCTGTGTTCCACAGGATGCCGGGCCGCAGGCGCAAGACATAGCGAGTGGCATCCGCGTTGACCTCCCAGGACTCGAGGAGAAAGCCGCGAAATGTGCCGTCGGTCTGATATTCGACCAGATATTCCAGAAAACCACGGGTCTGGTTGGCCAACTCGCTCCAGTCATAGCTGCGCGGATCCTTGAGCGGCTTGACGCTTTGCTGGATTCGCAGGGTTCCGCCGGGGGCGATCGCGGTCTGGGCCCAGGCTGGTGGTGTGAGGCCCCCGAGCGCATAAGCCGCCGCCGCGCTCAGGCCCAAGGCCGTGGCGCGGCTGAGAAATTCGCGCCGCCCGATGTTGCCGCTGCGCAAATCCGTCAGATCCTGATTGAGCGCGGGATGGGGCAGGGGGACTGGATGGAGCGGCATGTGCAGCCTTCAGGACAAAGGGGTAAACCCGAACACGGATAACAAAGGTATTAGATAGTGCAGAGGCGAAAGGCGCAACCCTGTGGCGGGGCTTCTTTATCGGGCGCGCACGGTTATTGCGCCGCTTGGTGGGGTGGAACGCTCAGTCGCGCGGGCGCGCAGCGCCGATGGGCTTTGGCCGGTGTGGTGCAGGATGAAGCGCGAAAAGTAGGCGGCACTGCCAAAGCCCAGACTGGCGGCGATCTGACCGATTGGGCGCTCTGCTGATTCGAGCAGATCGCGCGCGGCGTGCAGGCTCCGCTCGGTCAGGATATCGGCGGCGGTGCGCCCCGAGACCGCCTTGCAGACCCGCGTGAGATGGGTAGGCGTCACGCCAAGCGTTCGGGCATGATCCGCCATGCTCCGTCCGCTGGCGTAATCGCGTTCGACAAGCGCGGCATAGGCCGTGACAAGACGTTCGGCGGCCTTTGGGCGTTTGTCATCGGGATGGGAAATCATCGCGCGGCGTAACCAGACGCTGAGCAGGGTGGCCTGTGCATCCAGCGCCTCGTCCATGAAATGACCGGCCGCAGTCTGTTCGCGCTGCATCGCCTCGAGCAGCGCGGTGAGTTCGTTCTGTCCGGCGACATCGCGGATGCGCAGATGCTGTGGCGTGTCGGGCATCAGCACGGAGCCGCCCGCCGGGATCAGGCAGACCACCCCGAAGCCCGTCTTGCCAAGATCGAGGGCAAACACGGTGCCCGCCGGAATCGCCAGCGCATTATGCACGCCCACACCGCGCCGCACGCCGCCGATCACGGCAATCCCCTGACCACGGGTGATCCATACAAAGGCATGGTCGGCGCTGCTGTGCAGCAGGCTCAGGCGCCAGTCCGTGCCGCCGGTCCACTGAGCCACGGTCTTGATCCGGGCATGTGCCATATCGGGATCTTCCAGTCCAGTGGTTCAAATCAGACTACAAATTGCATGGATACTGCCGAGTGTCATGTCAAAAAAAGAGAATTATGAAACACGATCTCCGATCGTCTGTCCGCCCGGATCGCGGCGACCCGTTTTCCGATCCCGCTGGATTGAGGGTAGAACGGGGATATGGTCCTGGTGCAATGCTGCAAGGCAGAATAATTGCGTGGCAAATGGGGGCCGGGCGGTTGGAGGCGACCTTCATGTCATATGGTCCCAGAGTGATCATCCGGTGCCCAACCGGTTGCCGCGCTGACGGATCATCGCAACGAGCACGAGGCCAGATCGGGACCGGTCGATCAGGCCCGGAGCAGGACAGATTCAGATGATTTCTCTTGATGCCTGTGATCACAGACGCATCCGCTGTCTGACCATCGGCGCGACCACCACGGAAATGATCCGCTCGTGCAAGGTGCCGGTGGTGCTGATGCGATAAACTGCCCCGCCGCAAAGCCCTTGCACTGTCGCTCCTGCTTGAGTATCAGGCGCGGCACGGGTGATTAGCTCAGTTGGTAGAGCGCTTCGTTTACACCGAAGATGTCGGGAGTTCGAGTCTCTCATCACCCACCATCCCTGCGTCGCAGACGCACCGACCCTGCGCCGCGCCGGACCCCCAGCGAAAGTTTCTTTTTACGCCAGCGGGCGCTTGACGAGGCGCGTGACGCCGCATAGAAGCGCACCACGCCTGAGGGATCGGGCGGGCAAGCGGGCGGTTGTAGCTCAGTTGGTTAGAGTACCGGCCTGTCACGCCGGGGGTCGCGGGTTCGAGCCCCGTCAACCGCGCCATCGCTGCCTTTTGGTCCCGAACGTGTCAGATGCGCGGTTGTAGCTCAGTTGGTTAGAGTACCGGCCTGTCACGCCGGGGGTCGCGGGTTCGAGCCCCGTCAACCGCGCCACCACCTGCCAGCCTGGTTTCGGGTGTTTAGGGTGGAATAACCCGTTGAGAGCCAGGTTGAGAGCCAGAATGTCCCGCGCAACGTCCGTCGGCCCCACCAGATGGTCAAGCGCGTTCGTTGCCCTTTGAATTGCCGTGTCGGAAGGCCCTTCGGGCGAGACGCTCAGCGGCCCTGTTTCCCCATCACCTTGGCCGTGATGAAGGTCGTCAGACCGCGCGGTGTCAGGCGCGGGGCAAAGGCAAAAAGCTTGTTCATCGCGCCGGTCACGTGGAGGCGGTGGCCGGCTTTCATCGCGTGCCATCCGGCACGCGCCACTGCCTCTGCAGAGGCCGGACGCGCCAGGCTTAACAGGGTGATGCCGTGCATGTCGGCCGCGTCGAAAAAGGACGTTTGCGTTGCGCCGGGGCAGAGTGCGCAGACATGGACATCGGTGCCGCGCAACTCCTCGGCCACGGCCTCGGTGAGCGAGAGCACATAGGCCTTGCTTGCGTGATAGACGGCCATGTTGGGGCCGGGCATGAAGGCCGCGGTTGACGCCACGTTGAGGATATGCCCGCCTCGCTCTGCCCGCATGTGGGGAATGGCCATTTTCATCAGCAGGCTGAGCGCGGTCATGTTCACGGTGATGGTGGCAAGTTCGCGGTCCCATCCTTCGCCGTTGCCGAAGGCGCCATGCCGCCCGAGTCCTGCATTGTTGACCAGAATCTCGATCCGTCGGCCGATGGCCGCCTTTTGCCAGAGATGCTGCGCCCCGGCCGGATCGGCCAGATCGGCGGGGATCACGGCGATTTCGCCCGCGCATCCGCGCAACGCCTCGGCAAGCGCCCGAAGCTTGTCCTCGGATCGGGCGGTGAGGATCAGGTTGCGGCCTTCGGCGGCGGCAAGCCGTGCAAATTCCGCACCCAGCCCCTCGGACGCGCCGGTGATGAGGGTCCAGCCCGCCATGGTCTCAGCCTCCTGCCTTGAGCGCGGCAACGCCCGGCAGGTCCTTGCCCTCCATCCATTCAAGAAACGCCCCGCCGGCGGTCGAGATATAGGTGAAATCCCCGGCTGCACCGGCGCGGTTGAGCGCGGCGACCGTATCACCGCCGCCCGCGACCGAGATCAGTTTGCCCGCGCGGCTGAGCGCTGCGGCGTGACCCGCCGCCGCATTGGTGGCGGCATCGAAGGGGGTGATCTCGAAGGCGCCGAGCGGGCCGTTCCAGATCAGCGTTTTCGCATCGTCCAGCACCGCGATGAGCCGCGCCACGGCCTGCGGCCCGGCATCGAGGATCATCGCGTCGGGCGGGCAGGCATGAGCGCCCACTACCTCATGCGGCGCACCGGCCTTGAACTCGCGCGCCACCACTACATCGGCGGGCAGCAGGATCCGGCACTTGGCGGCCCCGGCCTTGAGCATGATCTCGCGCGCGGTCGCGGTCATCTCGTGCTCGCAAAGCGATTTGCCGACATCGAGGCCGAGGGCGGCAAGAAAGGTATTGGCCATGCCGCCGCCGATGGCCAGCGTATCGACCTTGGCAACAAGGTTTCCCAGAAGATCGAGCTTGGTCGAAACCTTGGCACCGCCGACCACCGCCACCACCGGGCGTTTGGGCGCACCAAGAGCTGCCTCAAGCGCCTGCAATTCGGCCTGCATCAGGCGACCGGCGCAGGAGGGCAGGTGATGGGCCAAGCCCTCGGTCGAGGCATGGGCGCGATGAGCGGCCGAAAACGCATCGTTGCAATAGACATCCCCCAGCCGGGCCAGACGCGCGGCGAATTCGGGATCGTTGGCCTCTTCGCCGGGATGAAAGCGGATGTTTTCCAGCAGCAGCACATCCGAGGCCTGGGCCTCATGGGTCAGGTTCTCGGCACCCTCCAGCGTCTCGATCAGCCGCACCTTGCGGCCAAGCGCCGCTTCGAGCGCCGGAACCGTCACCCGCAGCGACATGTCGAGCATGACCTTGCCCTTGGGCCGACCGAAATGCGCCAGAAGGATCGGTTTGCCGCCTTTGGCCAGAATGTCGAGGACAGTGGGAGCAATCCGTTCGATCCGGGTGGTGTCCGTCACGATCCCATGCTCGACCGGCACGTTGATATCGACCCGCACGAGCACGCGCTTGCCGTCGAGATCCATATCGTCAAGGGTTTTCCAGCTCATGCCTGCGGGCCTCCTCGGAGTCGGTCGCCTTCTAATGGCGCGGCGCTCCGCCACCGTCAACCTCTGCGCTTGGCAATCGCGCACGAACCGCCTAGGTATCGCCAGAGATTTTCGAAAGGAGGGCCCGATGGCCGAAATCAAAGACCCCGAAAACACCATTCTGATCGAACTCAAGGGCGGCACCGTCACGATCGAGCTGATGTCCGACATCGCCCCCGACCATTGTGCGCGAATGAAGGAACTGGCGCGCGCGGGCAGCTATGACAATGTGGCCTTTCACCGGGTGATCGACGGTTTCATGGCGCAGACCGGTGATGTCGAGCACGCCAACATGGAAAAGGACTATAACCCGCGCCGGGCGGGCACCGGCGGCAGCACTCTGCCCGATCTCAAGGCCGAGTTCAGCCGCATCCCGCATGACCGGGGCACCATCGGCGCGGCGCGCAGCCAGAGCCCGAATTCAGCCAACAGCCAGTTCTTCATCAATTTCAAGGACAATCATTTCCTCAACGGGCAATACACCGTCTATGGTCGGGTGATTTCGGGGATGGAGCATGTCGATGCCATCACCCGCGGCGAGCCGCCCGCAAACCCGGACCGGATGATCAGTGTAAAGGTGGCGTCTGATGCGTAAACTTGCTTTTGTTTTCAGCCTTCTGGCCGGTCCGGCGCTGGCCACCGGATTGCAGATCGAGGTCGCGGGCGAGGCCAACGGCACGATCACCATCGACCTGCTGGAGGATGTAGCCCCCGGCCATGTTGCACAGATCACCGCTCTGGCGGCCGAAGGCGCCTATGACGGGGTGGTGTTCCATCGCGTGATCGAGGGCTTCATGGCGCAGACCGGCGATGTCGAATTCGGCAAGATCGACGGCGGTGACATGAGCCGTGCCGGGATGGGCGGCAGTAGCCGGCCCGACCTCAAGGCCGAATTCTCGGACGAGCGGTTCCTGCGCGGGGTCGTGGGCATGGCGCGCAGCCAGAACCCCGACAGCGCCAACAGCCAGTTCTTCATCATGTTCGATGCCGGCGAATTCCTGAACGGCCAATACACGGTTGTGGGCCGAGTGACCGAGGGCATGGAGATCGTCGATGCGATCAAGCGCGGCAACGGGCCGAATGGCGCGGTGATCGGACGCCCTGATGTGATGACGCGGGTGACGGTGACTGACTGATAGATAGCCAGGTGCGGGCCCGATGCGGATGCGTGGGCCTGCACGCCTGACATCCTCTCACGATCGCGTGGGGGAGGGTGTTGCGAATCTCCGGGACCGGCCATGATCCGTTGGATGTTTGTCTTGCAACGGGATCCGTCATGGGCCGCCTTCTTGTGTCGATTGCTGCCTTTCTGCTGATTGCGGGCTTTGCACGCGCCGATCCCTCCCTGTGGCGGGCGGAATGGCCAGACACGAATTTCAACAAGACCGTGGTTGCGGACTGGTCCGAGATCCTGTCTGGCGGGCCGCCCAAAGATGGCATCCCGGCGATCGACACGCCGAAATTCCGCAAGGCGGACACAGAAAGGCGCATCTCTGGCCGTGAGCCGGTGATCACGCTGGAACTGGAGGGCCAGACCCCGCGCGCCTATCCGATCCGCTATCTGATATGGCACGAGATCGTCAATGACAGCATTGGCGGCATCCCGGTCGCGGTCACGTTCTGCCCCCTGTGCAATTCCGCGATGAGCTTTGACCGACGCACGGCGCGCGGCACGCTCAGTTTCGGCGTCTCGGGCAAGCTGCGCAATTCCGACATGGTGATGTATGACCTTGAGACCCAAAGCTGGTGGCAGCAGGCGACCGCCGAGGCCATTGTCGGCGATCTGACCGGCACACGGCTGAAACACCTGCCCGGCTGGATGGAAAGCTGGGATCAGTTCCGCGCGCGCAACCCGCAGGGTCTGGTGATGGAAGAACCCGAATTCAACCGCAGCTATGGTCGCAACCCCTATGCGGGCTATGACAGCGCCCGCCAGCCGTTCCTCTACAGGGGCGAGAACCCGCCGCACGGCATCGGGCCGCTCGAACGGGTGGTGCGGGTGGGCGATCGTGCCTGGCCGCTCAATCGGGTGCGCGCCAAAGGCGGCGTGACCGAGGCGGGCGTGACAATCTCATGGGAAGAGGGGCAGGCCTCGGCGCTCGATCATGGCACCCTCGCCAAGGGTCGCGAGGTGGGCACGGTCCGGGTGCGCGACGCAGCGGGGCGCGATGTCGCGCATGACGTCATGTTCGCCTTTGCCTTTCACGCCTTCTGGCCCGAGGGCAGATGGATGATCCGCTAGGCCAAGGCGCCAGTCAGGCGCTTTTGGTCAACGGCAGGGCGGCGCTGTGATAATCCAGATAGCTGCGCTGAATGGCGATCTGGTCGGCAATGAACTTGGCATCGTGCCAGACCCCCCAGATGAAGGCGGACCCGCGCCGCGACTGCCAGGGCAGGCCAAGGAAATAGACGCCCGGCACCTGTGACACGCCGCGCTGATGCAGCGGGCGACCGGTCTTGTCGAATGTTTCAACGTCGAGCCATTTGTAATCGAGCGCGTAACCCGTGGCCCAGAGGATCGTTGAAATGCCCGCCTCCCCGAGATCCAGCTCGCGCAGCGGATTGCGAAGGCATTCGGGGTCGTCCGGGATCACGCGTGCTTGCGGGTCTTTGGGCAAGTCAAGGCCGTTGCGGGTGACATAGGCATCGGCCTCGTCCAGAACCGAGAGGTAATCCGCGTCGCCGTCGCGGATGGTGCGGGCCAGATCGCTGGCAAACCGGACCCGGCCATCGGCATAACCCTCGGTGCGCCCTACAAGTGTCATGCCCTGATGAGCGAGCGCCCGGAATTCGATGGTCTTGCCGCCGTCAGCGCCGCTCACGGCGATGGTCACATGTTCGGTGCCCGGTCCGGGTGTTGCCATATCCCATTTGCCCAACACCCCCAGCCACCAGACGAAATCGCGTCCGCGATAGCGGCGCGGCGGGCGGCCATGCGGCCCGACAGACAGATAGACCTTGCGGCCCGCGCGCATCAGTTCCTCGGCGATCTGAACCCCGGACGAGCCAGCGCCGACCACCAGCACCGCGCCCTTGGGCAGTTGCGCGGGATTGCGGTAGGCATTGGAATGGATCTGTAGCGGCCCGGCCTCGGCAGGCACGACCTGCGGGATCACGGGACGTTGAAAGGGGCCGGTTGCGGCGACAATCGTGCGCGCCTCCATCGCCCCGTCCGAGGTCTCGACGCGATAACCCGCCTGTCCCGAGAGGGCGCGCACCGCGCGCACCTCGACGCCGCAGCGGATCGGTGCGTGGATCAGTCTGGCATAGGCCTCGAAATACTCGGCCACGCGGTCCTTGGGCACGAAATCTTCGGCATCGCCGGGAAAGGCGAGCGACGGGAAGCGATCGTGCCAGGCCGGGCCGTTGGCGACCAGCGAATCCCATCGCTCGCTGCGCCAGCGCTCGGCGATGCGGTTGCGTTCCAGCACCACATGCGAGAGGCCGTGACTGCGCAGATGCTCGCTCATCGCGATGCCCGCCTGCCCGCCGCCAACCACGACCGTGTCATATCGTTCCATGAACCGCTTCCTTTCGACCGACATGGCGCAAAGGGTAGGGGACGGACAGGGGAACGCAAACCATGATTTGATGAAGCCTTGCTTGGGGTGGCGCTAAGCCGGGTTAGGGTGCTCCTAAGCTGCCCTGAGTCGTTCTGTATTTGCCATTGTGCGCGCAGCGGTGGATGGTGCGGGGCAGGGTGCAAACAGAGGAGTCGCAGGCATGGCGCATACGCGCATACGCACATTCAACACCCGAGACACCTATCCCGAACAGAATCTCGACAATGATCTGGCGCAGGCGGTGGTGACACGGGGCGGGCGGATCGTCTGGCTGCGGGGGCAATGCCCGCAGAGTCTCGACGACGCCAGAAACATCAATAGCCACGATCCCGCCGAGCAGACCCACAAGGTGATGCAGAACATCAGGCAGTTGATCGAAGAAGCCGGCGGGCGGATGGAGCATCTGGTCAAGGTGGTGGTCTATATCACCGATGTGCGTCATCGCGAGGCGGTCTATCGGACCATGGGTGCGTATCTCAAGGGCGTGCATCCGGTGTCCACCGGGCTGGTGGTGCAGGCTTTGGCGCGGCCCGACTGGCTGGTGGAAATCGACGCGACGGCAGTGATCCCGGACGAGGCGGGACAATGACCTTTTCGCTGGTGGCGCGCTGTGCCGAGACGGGCATGTTCGGCGTGGCGATCGCGTCGTCATCGCCCGCCGTCGCCGCGCGCTGCGCCTATGCGCGCGCCGGCGTCGGGGCCGTTGCCTCGCAGAATGTGACCGATCCACGGCTTGGGCCGCTGACCCTTGATCTGATGGCCAGCGGCATGACCGCCGCTGCGGCTGTGGCCGAAGTGCAGCGGCGCGGGTCATTCATCGACTACCGGCAAGTGCTGACCGTGGATGGCAGCGGCGGAACGGCCATTCACTCGGGCCCGAGAAGTCTGGGCATCTGGACACAGGCGCAGGCCGAAAACGTGGCCTCAGGCGGCAACCTGCTGGCCAATGAGAGCGTGCCAGAGGCTATCCTGGAGGGTTTTCTGGCTTCTACTGGGCATCTGGGCGACCGGCTTGTTGCTGCGCTGCGGGCGGGGCTTGTCGCTGGCGGAGAGGTTGGGCCGGTGCATTCGGCGGGGATGATGCTGGTGGACAAGGTGCCCTGGCCGGTGGCCGATCTGCGCTGTGACTGGACCGAGGACTGTCCCATAGAGGCGCTTGCAACCGTCTGGGACATCTACAAGCCGCAGCTCGAAGCCTATATCCAGCGCGCGCTCGATCCTCGCGCTGCGCCGTCCTACGGTGTGCCCGGCGATCGTTAGGGCAGGCGGTTCCGGGTCTTGGCACCGGCCTGTGACACGGACTTGAACGCGGCCCCGATCCGGTTCAATGATTGGCGGGCGATACGAAACGGGGACGCAAGATGCTGAGGTATACCCTCAGACAGCTGGAATATTTCGTGGCGGTCGGCGAGACTGGCAGCATTGCGCGAGCCGCAGAGCGGATCAACGTGTCTTCGCCCTCGATTTCTGCGGCGATCACCCAACTTGAGAAGGAATTCGGCCTGCCGCTCTTTGTGCGCCAGCACGCGCAGGGTCTGTCGCTGACGCAAGGCGGGCGGCAGATGATCGAGCAGGCGCGGCGCGTGTTGCGCGAAGCGGCGGCGCTGATGGATATTGCGGGCGACATCTCGGGTCTTGTCCGGGGTCCGTTGTCGGTCGGCTGTCTGCTGACCTTTGCCCAGCTTGTCCTGCCCGCTCTGCGACGCGGGTTCGAGCAGCGATATCCCGAGGTCCGTCTGCGGCAATGCGAATTGAATCAGGTCGAGATCTTCAGCGCGCTGCGCCGGTCCGAGATAGATGTGGCGCTGACCTACGATCTTGATGTGCCTGCCGATCTTCAATTTACTGCCCTTCTCAGACTGCCGCCCTTTGCCTTGATGGCGATTGAGCATCCGCTTTCCGGTCGCGAAACCGTCAGCATCGACGATCTGAAGAATCACCCGATGGTGCTGCTCGATCTGCCGCTGAGTGCGGATTACTTTCTGTCGTTCTTCGATGCTGTGGCCAGCAAGCCCATGATCGCCGAGCGGACCCGCGACATGGCGGTGATGCGCAGCCTGGTGGCGAACAACTTTGGCTATTCGATCGCCAACGTACGCCCCCTGAGCGATGTTTCGCCCGATGGCAACCCGATCCGTTGCGTGCCGATCAGTGGACGCGTGCGTCCGATGCGGATGGGGCTCTTGACCGCGCAGGACGCGGATCGCGCGAATGCGGTGCGCGCCTTTATCGACTATGGCAAGGATCTGGTGCGCAACGGCCGTCTCAACCGGATCGGAGGGGAGGCGCTGGTCTGATCCAGCACAGGGCTTAGCGCCACCCTAAGCAACGCTTTTGCAGGTGCCACTTTCTGTCCGGGATGGTTTGCCTATGCTCGGAACGACACTAGCGGAGATGGAGCAGACCATGCGCGACCCACGTCATGACATCCTTTTCGAGCCGCTCAGGATCGGCCCGGTCACGGCCAAGAACCGCTTTTATCAGGTGCCGCATTGCAATGGTGGTGGCTATCGTGACCCGTCGGCCGCAGCCGAGATGCGGGGCGTGAAGGCGCAAGGGGGCTGGGGGGTGATCTTTACCGAGCAATGCGAAATCCATCACACGTCGGAGATTACGCCCTTCATCGAGCTGCGCCTGTGGGAGGACAAGGACATTCCGATGCTGGCGAAGATGGCAGGCAGGATGAAGGAATACGGCGCATTGGCGGGCATTCAACTGGCCTATTCCGGCATCAACGGACCCAATCTCTACAGCAAGGAAGTTCCGCGGGCGGTGTCTGCCATGCCGATCCGGACCTTTACCCATGATCCGGTTCAGGCCCGCGCCCTGGATCGCGAGGATATCCGCGATCTGCGGCGCTGGTTCGTTACGGCGGCCAAACGCGCGCAACATGCCGGGTTCGATCTGATCTGTCTCTACGGCGCGCATGGTTTCGGGATTTTCCAGCACTTCCTGTCGCGCGCCACCAATCAGCGGGCTGACGCCTATGGCGGCAGCCTTGAAAACCGCTCGCGCTTTGCGCGCGAGGTGATTGCCGACATGCGCGAGGCGGTGGGCGATACGATGGGGATCACGCTGCGCGTCTCGCTGGATGAGAGCATTGGCGATCTGGGGTTCTCCAACGCGGAACTGCGCGAATACATCGAGATGAACCACGATCTGCCGGATCTGTGGGATCTGGCACAGGGCACGTGGGAAGACTGTTCGGGGCCCTCGCGCTTCAAGGAGGAGGGGGCGCAGGAGGCGCTGGTGAGGGGGATCCGCGCATTGACCGACAAGCCTGTCGTCGGCGTGGGCCGATTCACCTCGCCTGATGTCATGGCAAGGATGATCCACAGTGGCACGCTTGATGCAATCGGTTGCGCGCGTCCCTCGATCGCCGATCCGTTTCTGCCCAACAAGATCGAGGAGGGTCGGAGCGAGGATATTCGCGAATGTATCGGCTGCAATATCTGCATCACCGGCGACATGACCATGTCGATCAGCCGCTGCACGCAGAACCCGACCTTCATGGAGGAATGGCGCAAGGGCTGGCACCCGGAGCGGATGAATGCCAAGGGGGACAGCGCGACTGTTCTGGTTGTCGGGGCGGGGCCTGCGGGGCTAGAGGCAACCCGTGCGCTGGCGCTGCGTGGCTATGATGTGGCCCTGGCCGAGGCGGGCCGGGTGCTTGGCGGGCGGGTGGCGCGCGAACGCCTTTTGCCGGGGTTGAGTGCCTGGGGCAGGGTGGCGGATTATCGCATCCATCAGATCCGACAGAGGCCAAATGTCGAGACCTATTTCGACAGCAAACTGGATGCGCAGAGCATTCTGGATTTCGGGTTCGAGAATGTCTGCATCGCGACCGGGGCGAGATGGCGGCGGGACGGCGTGAGCCGTCAGCATGTGGTGCCCTTTGCGATGGATGCGACCATGCCGATCTATACGCCCGATGACATCATGGAGGGCCGAAGGCCCGCCGGCACGGTGGTGATCTACGATGACGATCACTATTACATGGGCGGCGTGTTGGCAGAGTTGCTGCGGCAAGATGGCCATGAGGTCATTCTCGTGACACCATCGGCCTACCTCTCCGACTGGACGCTCAATACCCTTGAACAGCGTGCGATTCACCGGCGGTTGGCGGGGCTGGGGGTGCAGATCGTGCTCAATCGGGGCGTGGTCGGGATCAAGGCGGGGCATGTCGTGACAAATTGCATCTACACCGATGGACTGACCGAAATCGGCTGTGACGCCGTGGTGATTGTCGCCGCGCGCCGTGAAGTCAATGGCCTCTATCACGATCTCACGGCCCGGCGGGTGGAGTGGGCCGATGCGGGGATCAGATCGGTCCGGATCATCGGTGATGCCGAGGCCCCCGGTCCGATTGCCTGGGCGACCTATGCGGGCCATCGTTACGCGCGCGACCTCGACGCTGCGGATATCGGTGATGCGCTGCCGTTTCGGCGCGAGATCACGGGGTTGGCCGCGTCGTGATCACCTCCCCCGAACTCCTTGCGCGGCTGATCGCGTTCGACACCGTGAGCGCCCGGTCCAATCTGGCGCTGATCGATTGGGTCGAGGCCTATCTGCGCGCGCGGGCCTTTCGCGTGACCCGCTACACGGACCCCACCGAGGCCAAGGCCGGGCTCTTTGCCAGCATCGGCCCGGCGGGCGCGGGGATGCTCTTGTCGGCGCATAGCGATGTCGTTCCGGTGGAGGGCCAGATCTGGACGCGCGATCCCTTTCGCCTGAGCCACGAGCACGGTCGCTATTACGGGCGCGGCACAACCGACATGAAAGGGTTTCTGGCGTCGATGCTTGTTGCGGCGGACCGGGCGGCGGGGATGCGTCTGAACGAGCCGTTGAAACTGATGATTTCCTACGACGAAGAGGTCGGCTGCACCGGTATCGCCAAAATGATCGGGGCGCTGTCTGTTGGGCTTGGTCAACCGCGCGGCTGCATCGTGGGCGAACCGACGCAGATGCAGGTGGCCATCGGCCACAAGGGCAAGCGCGCCTTTCGCGCCGTCTGCACCGGGCAGTCCGGCCATTCGGCGCTGGCCCCGCATTTTGTCAATGCCCTTCATCTGGCGACCGATGTCGTGCAGGCGTTGCGCGGGCTTCAGGAGAGGCTCGCCAGAGATGGCGCGCGCGATGACGCCTATGACGTGCCTTACACAACGGTTCATGCAGGCATGATCTCGGCGGGCCATGCGCTCAACATCGTGGCGGACCGGGCGGACGTGACCTACGAATTTCGACACCTGTCCGCTGATCCGGCCGATGGGCTGGAACAGGAGATCGCAGCCCTCGCAGCCCGGATCGCGGCGGCGCATGGGCCAAGGGCCGCGATCGAGATTCTGCCACTCGCCGCCTATCCAGGGCTGGACACGGCACCGGACGCGGAGGTTGTCGCCCTGATGTGCGAGATCACAGGCGCGAGGACCACGAGGGTTGCCTTTGGCACCGAGGCGGGTTTCTTTGCCGGTCTGGGCATTCCCACCGTTGTCTGCGGTCCCGGTTCAATGGAGGGGCAGGGACACCGGCCTGATGAGTATCTCGAGGCGGATCAACTGGCCGCCTGCGACGAAATGCTGGGGCGGGTGCTGACGCGCCTGTGCTGAACTTCCGGACCGGGGGTCGCAATTTGCCAGAAGACTCCGGGCCGGGGCTGGCGGGTCTGCGGCTCCTTGCGCCCGTTCCGCGCTCATGTGTGCAGGAAGCCTGCGACGGCGGCCAGCGTCTCGGCCGGGGCCGTGTCGGGAAAGAAATGGCCTCCGGGTATCGCGCAGGCCTGCATCTGCGCGCATTTTGCGGCCCAGGTTGCGGGGACGTCGTAATGCCGCCCCATCGCACCGGATGCGCCATAGAGGATCAGCACGCGACATGCGACGCGCGCGAAGGCATCGGCTGCATCATCGGCGATATCGACGGCGAGGGTGGCCCGGTAGTCGTTGCACATGCCCCGGATCGTGTCGGGATCACGCCATGCAGCACGATAGGCATCAAGCTGTGCAGGGTCGAAATCCGCCAGCGTTGCGCTCCCCCAACCCAGCAGGCAGGACTCGAAATAGGCGTCCGGGTCGCAGGCGATCATGCGGTCCGGGAAGGGTTCGGGCTGCGCGAGAAAGAACCAGTGATAATAGGATCTGGCGACCTGCCAGTGCAGATCCGTGAGAAGCGTATGGGTCGGAACGATATCCATCAGAATGAGAGACTTGACGCAGGCGGGGGCATCGAGGCTCAGGCGATGGGCCACGCGCGCGCCGCGGTCATGGCCGACAAGATCGAAGGCCTCGTGCCCTAGACTGGCCATCAGCGCTGTCATCTGGCCGGCCATGGCGCGAAAGCTGTAGGCGTCGAGGTCGCGGGGCTTGGCGGAGGCGCCATAGCCGGGCAGGTCGGGGCAGATCACGGTATGGGTCTGCGCCAGAGCGGGTGCGAGATGGGACCACATCGCGCGGGTCTGCGGAAACCCGTGCAGCAAGAGCAAGGGCGGTCCATTGCCGCCGATGCTGTAGGCGAGGCCACCGTCGAAATGGTTGCCGAAGTGCGGAATCATCGGGCCAGCGTGTCGAGCACCCGTGCCCAACTACGGATGCCCTTGTGGAAACTTTCGACGTTGTATTTCTCGTTGGGCGAATGGATCGCATCATCCTCGTTGGCAAAGCCGATCAGCATGGCGTCGAGCCCGAGGATCTGCTTGAAATAGCCCGCGATCGGGATCGAGCCACCCATGCCGGTAAAGACCGCCTCGCGCCCCCATTCGTCGGACAGTGCCTGACGGGCGGCTTCGAATTCGGGGCGCGCGGTGTTCATCACCGCGGCGGGTGAGCCCTCGAGATCCTGATCCCAGGTGATCTTCGCATCCGGGGACAGGCGGTCCTCGACATGTTTGCGCACCTTCTCGCGCAGGCTGTCGGGGTCCATGTCCCCGACGAGGCGGCAGGTCAGCTTGCAATGTGCCTCGCTTGGGATCACGGTTTTGCTGCCCGCGCCCTGATAGCCGCCCCAGAGGCCGTTGATTTCCAGTGTCGGGCGCGCCCATTGCTGCACCAGAGTGGAATAGCCCGCTTCGCCATGTGATTGGGTAAAGCCGACGGAACTGAGGTAGTCATGCTCGTCGAATCCGACGCTTTGCCATTGGCGCAAGAGTTCCGCAGGCACCTCATGCACGCCCTCGTAAAAGCCCTCGACCGCGACGCGGCCCCGGTCGTCATGGAACGAGGCGATGAGGCGCGCGATCTCGCGCAAGGGGTTGAGGGCCGGGCCGCCATAATGGCCGGAATGCAGGTCGATGCGGGGGCCGTGAATGGTGAATTCATCCTTGAGCATACCGCGGAGTTGCGAGGCAATCGAGGGGACACCGGGAGCCACCATCGAGGTGTCGCAGATCAGCGCGAGGTCGGCTGAGAGTTCACTGGCGTTGTCACGCATGAAGGGGATGAGCGAGGGCGAGCCTGATTCCTCCTCGCCCTCAAAGAAGAACGTGATGCGGCAGGGCAAGTGGCCGTTCACGTCCTTGAAGGCGCGGCAGGCCTCTATGAAGGTCATGAGCTGGCCCTTGTCGTCGGAGGATCCGCGCGCCCGGATGACGCGGCCCTTTGGCGTCTCCTGCACCTGCGGCGCGAAAGGGTCAGTATGCCAAAGATCGAGCGGGTCCACCGGCTGAACATCGTAATGGCCATAAAACAGGAGGTGCGGCCCCGGCCCTGCGGCATGGCCAACGACCATCGGTCGTCCCGGGGTGGCGCGCTTTTCGGCTTTGATTCCAAGTGATTTCAGCTCGGACACCAGCCAGTTCGCGGCCGCGTCACAGTCATTGGCATGGGCCGGATCGGTCGAGATCGAGGGAATGCGGAGCAGCCCCGAAAGACGGTCAAGCGCGGCGGGCAACTGCGCATCGACGTGGGAGAGGACGGTGGAAAGGGACATGACTGGCCTTTGAGTTGGGCGATTGATTGTGACGAGCCTAACAGGCCGCGTGGCGCTGTCCAGAGACTTGACCGAGATCAAGGACGGGGGAGTGGCAATTTGTAATCTTTTACCGAGGCTGGCTGGACTCTAAATCATGTTCAATGTTGAATTGGCCAGTCATACACTAGAATGATCCGTGATGCGGTTTTGCCCGCCACCCGGTGCCTAAGAGGAGAGGACTGCACGTGAATTACGCCGCCAAGCTGGATCAAGCGATTGACCGCCTGCACGCCGAGGGCCGTTATCGCACTTTCATCGATATCGAACGAAGGAACGGGCAGTTTCCGCACGCGACCTGGTGCAGGCCCGATGGCAGCGAACAGCCGATCACGGTCTGGTGCGGCAACGACTATCTCGGCATGGGCCAGCATCCGGTGGTCTTGCAGGCGATGCATGAGGCGATCGATGCCACTGGGGCCGGATCAGGCGGCACGCGCAATATTTCGGGCACCACGGTCTATCACAAGCGGCTGGAGGCGGAACTCGCCGATCTGCATGGCAAGGAGGCGGCGCTGCTCTTTACCTCCGCCTATATCGCCAATGACGCGACGCTCTCGACGCTGCCCAAGCTCTTTCCCGGCCTGATCATCTATTCGGACGCCTTGAACCATGCCAGCATGATCGAAGGGGTGCGGCGCAATGGCGGGGCCAAGCGGATATTCCGGCATAACGACATCGAGCATCTCCGCGAATTGCTGGCCGCCGATGATCCGAAAACCCCCAAGCTGATTGCCTTTGAGAGCGTCTATTCGATGGATGGGGATTTTGGCCCGATCGAGGCGATTTGCGATCTGGCGGATGAGTTTGGCGCGCTGACCTATATCGATGAGGTTCATGCGGTGGGCATGTATGGTGCACGCGGTGCGGGGATTTGCGAACGTGACCGTTTGTTGCACCGTCTGGACATCATCAACGGCACATTGGCCAAGGCCTTTGGGGTGATGGGTGGCTATATCGCGGCCTCGGCCAGGATGTGCGACGCGGTGCGCAGTTACGCGCCCGGTTTCATATTTTCCACTTCGCTCGCGCCGACGCTGGCGGCGGGCGCTACGGCCTCGGTCGCGTTTCTCAAGACCTCCGAGGGACAAAAGCTGCGCACGCAACATCAGACGCAGGCGAAGATCCTCAAGATGCGACTCAAGGGGCTTGGTATGCCGCTGATCGATCATGGCAGCCACATCGTGCCGGTGATCGTGGGAAATCCGGTGCACACCAAGAAGCTGAGCGACATGCTGCTGGAAAGCTACGGTATCTATGTGCAGCCGATCAATTTTCCGACCGTGCCGCGCGGGACCGAACGGTTGCGTTTCACGCCCTCGCCCGTGCACGGTCCGACCGAGATGGATGCCGTTGTCCGGGCGATGGATGAACTGTGGAGCCATTGTGCGCTAAATCGCGCTGAACTCGCCGGATGATCTCTCTGCACGTGCATTAAACCTTGCCTTGTGCTAGCGTTCCCTGAAGAAAGTGGCATCTCTCGAATCGGCAAAGTCGGGAGGACAGATCAGTCAAGAACGAGGCAGGCAGCGCATGATAGGGCGGCGGTTTTCGCGTAAAGCCGAAATCGAGGAAGTTGAAGCTCGGGGCTTCGACGCCTTTGAGTTGCGTCTTGGTGATCTGATGCGGGGCGAGCGCGCGACGCTTGGCAAATCCCTGCTCGATGTGGAGCGCGAGCTGAGGATAAAGGCGTCCTATGTGGCGGCGATCGAGAACGCTGATCCGTCCTCGTTTGATACACCCGGCTTTATTCCGGGCTATGTGCGATCTTACGCGCGCTATCTGGGCATGGATCCGGATCACGCCTTCAGAGCCTTCTGTTCCGAATCTGGCTTTTCGATTGCGCATGGCATGTCGGAAGGGGCCTCTTCGGTGCGTCGGCCTAGTGCTGCTGAACGGCGCAAGGCGTCTCAGAGAGATCCACTGGTGTCGCCAAGCACACCTTTCCTGCCCGCCACGGAGAGTTTTCTGGCCCGGATCGAGACGGGGGCTGTTGCCTCCGCTGTGGTGCTGGTGGCGCTGATCGGCGCGATCGGCTATGGCGGATGGAGCGTCCTGCGGCAGGTGCAGCAGGTGCGGCTTGCCCCGGTTGAGAACACCCCAATCGTACTTGCCGATCTCGACCCGTTGTTGACCGCCACGCAACTACAAGATGGGGCAGCGTCCGACCAGGATGAAGCAGGCGTCTTTCAGCCGCCGCGCGATGAACGTCTCAGTCGTCTCTACCGGCCAAAGGCACTCGACGTGCCGGTCATGGTGGCGCGCGACGCACCGATCTCGACGCTTGATCCGCGCGCTTTCGGCACACTTAGTCCCGTTGGACCGGCGGCAGATCGCGACAGCAGTCCGGCTCTGGCCGGCCTTGACGCTGACGCGGAACCTGGTGGCAATCCGGATCGACCGCAGGTCGTGGCTGATGACATGCCCGATGTCCGGCTGGTCGCGGTGCGGCCGGCTTGGGTGCGGGTACAGGCGGCTGATGGCAGCGTGATCTTCGAAGGAATTCTGAATGCGGGGGACGACTATGATGTCCCTGCGACCGAAGAACCCGCGCTCTTGAGGGTGGGCGAATCCGGCGCGGTCTATTTTGCCGTGAATGGAAAGCATTACGGGCCAGCGGGAACACGTGGGTCGGTCACATCGAATCTGGCACTGACCCCGGAAGAGTTGACCGGGCGATATGCTCTGGCGAATATCGAGGCGGATCAGGATCTGATGCGCTACGTGGCAGAGTTGCAAACCGGGACAGGCTTGATCCAGGATTGATCGAGCGCGCTTCAGGGTGATTGCCCCGCGCGCTCTTGCGGTCTATCTATTCCGCTCAGAAGCCACTTGCAGGTCGAACGGGACAAGACGTTATGTCGCTCAACCATATCCGCCCATGGCGCACCATCTATCGCCGCAAGAGCCGTCAGATCATGGTTGGACCGGTCCCCGTTGGGGGCGATGCGCCGATCACGGTGCAGACCATGACCAACACGCTGACCACCGATATCGCGGCCACCGTGGCGCAGGTGCGGGCGGCGGCAGAGGCGGGGGCCGATATTGTTCGGGTCTCGGTGCCCGACGAGGCCTCGGCCCGCGCCCTGAAAGAGATCGTGCGCGAAAGCCCGGTGCCGATCGTCGCCGACATCCATTTTCATTACAAGCGGGGGATCGAGGCGGCCGAGGCGGGCGCGGCCTGTCTGCGGATCAATCCTGGCAATATCGGCTCTGCGACGCGGGTGCGCGAGGTGATCCGGGCGGCGCGCGATCATGGCTGCTCGATGCGGATCGGAGTCAATGCCGGATCGCTCGAGAAACACTTGCTTGAGAAATATGGCGAGCCTTGCCCCGATGCGATGGTCGAGAGTGGACTGGAGCATATCCGCATTCTTCAGGACAATGATTTTCACGAGTTCAAGATCAGCGTCAAGGCGTCGGATGTGTTCATGGCCGCCGCCGCCTATCAGCAATTGGCAGAGGCGACGGATGCGCCTATTCATCTGGGTATCACCGAAGCGGGTGGCCTGATGTCCGGCACCATCAAGAGCGCGATCGGTTTGGGCAACCTCTTGTGGATGGGGATCGGCGACACGATCCGGGTCTCGCTCTCGGCCGATCCGGTGGCAGAGGTCAAGGTCGGCTATGACATCCTGAAATCGCTGGGTTTGCGGCATCGTGGGGTGAACATCATCTCCTGTCCGAGTTGCGCGCGGCAGGGATTTGACGTGATCCGCACGGTCGAGGCGCTGGAAACACGACTGGAGCATATCAAGACGCCGATGAGCCTGTCGATCATCGGCTGCGTGGTCAATGGCCCCGGTGAGGCGCTGATGACCGATGTCGGATTTACCGGCGGGGGCGCAGGCAACGGGATGGTGTATCTCGCCGGCAAGCAGAGCCACCGGATGGACAACGCGCAGATGATCGATCACATCGTCGAGCAGGTCGAGAAACGTGCCGCCGAAATCGAGGCGCAAGGGACGGCGCGCGCGGCGGAGTGAACTCCTGCGTCTGAACGCCGGGGGCACGCCCCCTGCAACGCATCGCTGTCGCTTCTTGAGGACGGACAGAACGAAAGCGGCCCGGAAATCTGGGCCGCCCTTGTGATCTGAAGCGCGGGATCAGGCCGCGGACTTCGCCAGATTGCGCAGCACGTATTGCAGCACGCCGCCATGTTCGATGTATTCGATCTCGATCGCGGTATCGATTCGGCACCTGAGCGTGATGGTCCGCGTCGTGCCATCGGCAGAGGTGATGGTGCAGGGCACCTCGGCCAAGGGCTTGATTGTGTCGAGCCCCGAGATGGCCACGGTTTCCGTTCCGGTGAGACCCAGCGTCTTGCGCGTGTCGCCGCCGGTGAATTCGAACGGGATGACGCCCATGCCGACGAGGTTGGAGCGGTGGATGCGCTCGAAGCTCTCTGCGATCACAGCCTTGACGCCCAGAAGCGCCGTGCCCTTGGCCGCCCAGTCCCGCGACGAGCCCGCGCCGTATTCGACACCGGCCACCACGACCTGCGGCACGCCCTGATCCTGCCAGGCCATCGCGGCATCAAAGATCGAGGTCTGTGCGCCATCCGGCCCTTTCGTGTAGCCGCCCTCGACCCCGCCGGTTTCATTGGCCAGCATCTCGTTGCGGATGCGGATGTTGGCGAAGGTGCCGCGCATCATCACCTCGTGATTGCCGCGCCGCGAGCCGTAGGAGTTGAACTCGCGCACGGGCACTTGCCGTTCGGTGAGGTATCTGCCGGCGGGCGTGGTGTCCTTGAACGAGCCGGCGGGTGAAATGTGGTCGGTCGTGACCATATCGCCCAGAAGCACCAGAATGCGCGCACCCTCGATGTTGGAGATGGTGCCGGGTTCCTTGGCCATGCCCTTGAAATAGGGCGGGTTCTGGACATAGGTCGATTGTGCGGGCCAGTCGTAGGTCTCGCCTTCGGAGGTCTCGACCGCCTGCCATTTCGCGTCGCCCTTGAAGACATCGGCATATTTCGACTGGAACGCCTCGCGCGTCACCGTGCGCTCGACCAGATCCGCGATCTCTTTCTGGCTGGGCCAGACGTCCTTGAGATAGACCGGGTTGCCGGCACGGTCCGTGCCCAGGGGTTCGGTGGTCAGATCGATATTCATGTCGCCCGCGATGGCATAGGCCACAACAAGCGGCGGCGAGGCGAGGTAGTTGGCGCGCACGTCGGGGCTGATGCGGCCCTCGAAATTGCGGTTGCCCGAGAGCACCGCCGTGGCGATCAGGTCGCTCTTTGCGATGGCCTCGGAAATCTCCTTTTGCAGGGGGCCCGAGTTGCCGATGCAGGTGGTGCAGCCGTAGCCCACGAGGTTGAAGCCGATGGCGTCGAGATCCTCTTGCAGCCCTGCCGCCTCGAGATAGGCCGAGACCACCTGAGAGCCGGGCGCGAGCGAGGTCTTGACCCAGGGCTTGCGGGTAAGCCCAAGCGCGCGCGCCTTGCGGGCCACCAGACCGGCCCCGATCATCACATAGGGGTTCGAGGTGTTGGTGCACGACGTGATCGAGGCGATCACGACAGAGCCGTCGCGGAGGCTGTAATCCTCGCCCTCGACGGCAACCGATTTGCGCGGGTCGGCGGCGACGGCGGTCGCCGGTCCTTCGGCGGCCATGTCCTTGGCGGCGGGGCTGGCATCCTTGCCGCGATACTCTGAGACCACATCGAGAAAGGCGACCGCAGACTTGTCGAGCGTGACATAATCCTGCGGCCGCTTGGGGCCGGAAATGGCTGGCACGATCTCTCCCATGTCGAGATGCAGCGTGTCGGTATAGACCGGCGCGTAATCGGAGCCGCGCCACATGCCGTTCTGCTTGGCATAGGCCTCGACCAGTTGCACGCGGGCCTCGTCGCGCCCGGTGTTGCGCAGATAGCGCAGGGTTTCGTCGTCGATCGGGAAAAAGCCGCAGGTGGCACCGTATTCGGGCGCCATGTTGGCGATGGTGGCGCGATCGGCCAGCGGCAGGTGATCCAGACCCGCGCCGTAGAATTCGACGAATTTGCCCACCACGCCCTTCTTGCGCAGCATTTGCACGACCTTGAGCACGAGATCGGTGCCGGTGGTGCCCTCGACCATCCGGCCGGTCAGCTCAAAGCCCACAACCTCGGGGATGAGCATGGAAATCGGCTGCCCCAGCATTGCGGCCTCGGCCTCGATCCCGCCAACGCCCCAGCCCAGAACAGCCACGCCGTTGATCATCGTGGTGTGGCTGTCGGTGCCCACCAGCGTATCGGGATAGGCCACCGTCTCGCCATGCTGGTCGGTGTCGGTCCAGACCGTTTGCGCGAGATATTCGAGGTTGACCTGATGGCAGATCCCGGTGCCCGGTGGCACGACGCGGAAATTGTTGAACGCACCCTGGCCCCATTTCAGGAACTGGTAGCGCTCCATGTTGCGCTCGTATTCGCGGTCCACGTTCATCTGGAAGGCGCGCGGATTGCCGAATTCGTCGATCATCACCGAATGGTCGATCACCAGATCGACCGGGGTGAGCGGGTTGATCTGCTGCGCGTCGCCGCCGAGCGCTTTGATACCGTCGCGCATCGCGGCCAGATCCACCACCGCCGGCACGCCGGTGAAATCCTGCATCAGCACGCGCGCCGGGCGATAGGCCAGCTCGCGATTGGCGCGGCCGCCGTTTGCCGCCCAGTCGGAAAAGGCGCGGATGTCGTCGAGCGAGACGGTCTTGCCGTCCTCAAACCGCAGCATGTTCTCCAGCACCACCTTGAGCGCGGCGGGCAGGTGCGAGAAATTGCCCAGGCCCGCCTCTTCGGCAGCCTTGATCGAGTAATAGGCGACCGACTGGTTGCCGACGGTGAGGGTCTTGCGGGTCTTGGCGCTGTCTTGTCCGACAGTAATGGGCATGGGGCCGTCCTTTCTTGGTCAAGGCTGGATCACTCAGGCTCGCTTCTGACCGATTTGAATGATGCGATCAAGAGCGGTGCGGGAAAATCTGTATACTATTGCACACAATTGATCGATGTTACAATGTTGAACGTCTTCCTCTCGAAACCTTGACTGGCTTTTTGAGGGGGGCGCGGTCAAAATGGAGTCCGGTCACAGTCACACCACGCCGACGGGTGCGGAGTGTCTCCAGCGGGAAGCAGGCGTAATGCGATACTTGGCAGCGAGGATTTTCGCGGGGTTGCTCTGCCTCGGGTCTGTTCAGGCGGCAGCGCAGGTGCCCCCGGTGGTGGTCGAATTGTTCACCTCTCAGGGATGTGCCTCTTGTCCGCCGGCGGATGCCTTTCTCAGTGAACTTGCGGCGCGCGAGGATGTTCTCGTTCTGGCGTTTCATGTGGATTACTGGGATTACATCGGCTGGCAGGACAGCTTTGGCAGTTCCGAAAACACAGCCCGGCAGCGCGGCTACGCCAAGTCTGGCGCGCGAAAGATGGTCTACACGCCACAGATGATCATCAATGGCTCGGATCATGTCGTGGGGACGCGGTTCAAGGACGTCAATGATCTGATCGCACAGCACCGGGCGCAGGTTGACAATGGCATTGACATCGAGGTTACGCGCAATCAGGCGCGGGTGCAGATCCGTGCCGCTGCGGCGCCCGCGCGGACCATGCCCATGATGGTGCAACTGGTGCGCTACGTTCCGAAAGAGACCGTCACGATCGAACACGGCGAGAATGCCGGCCAGACGATCACCTATGTCAATATCGTGACGGAAATGACGCAACTGGCCGTTTGGGACAGCCGTGAGCCGCTCAACCTTGATCTCGAGTTGCTGCGCGAGGAAAACGCGGTCCTCCTGCTGCAATATCTCGATTTCGGGACGATCGAAGCGGCGGCACGGTTGAAGTGATCGCCTGAGGAGAGTGGCGGTCTGACGTGGGGACCGTCGTTTCGAGCATCGTCGCGCTCGTCCGGTGCGGAATTCTGCCAGTTCGGGACGGATGAAAGAGGCCCGGGAGGTATCAGCCGCCGGTGTGGCTCATGTGACGCGAGACGCGACCGTCCACCGACTGGCGGGAATAGTCAAAATCATGGCCTTTGGGTTTGCGGGATATGGCGGCGCGAATAGCCTGTTCCAAGGGCGCATCACTGGCGGGATTGGCACGCAGCGGCGCGCGCAGATCGGCCATGTCCTCTTGGCCAAGGCACATGTAAAGTTCACCGGTGCAGGTCAGGCGCACGCGGTTGCAGCTTTCGCAGAAGTTATGCGTGAGCGGGGTGATGAAGCCGATCTTTTGTCCGGTTTCATTGAGGCGCACATAGCGCGCCGGTCCACCGCTGCGCTCGACAAGGTCGGTCATCGTGAACCGCTCTGCGAGTCGGGCGCGCAGATCCGAAATCTTCCAGTATTGTCCCAGCCGATCTTCGTTGCCGATGTCCCCCATCGGCATCACTTCGATGAAGGTGAGGTCCATGTCTCGACTGGCACACCAGCTGGTGAGGCTGAAAAGCTCATCCTCGTTGAAGCCCTTGAGGGCGACGGTGTTGATCTTGACGCGCAGGCCGGCATTCTGAGCGGCGTCGATCCCCTTGAGCACCTGAGGCAGGCGGCCCCAGCGGGTGATCTGGGCGAATTTGGCATCGTCGAGCGTGTCGAGCGAGATATTCACCCGACGCACGCCCGCAGCGTAAAGATCGCTTGCGAAGCGGTCCATCTGGCTGCCGTTGGTGGTCAGCGTCAATTCCTTCAGGGCGCCGCTCTCCAGATGCCGGGTCATGGCGTCGAAGAAGGTCATGATGCCCTTGCGCACCAGAGGTTCGCCGCCGGTAATGCGCAGCTTCTCGACCCCGAGCCGCACGAAAGAGGTGCACAGGCGATCAAGTTCTTCAAGCGTAAGCAGGTCGCGCTTGGGCAGAAAGGTCATGTTCTCCGACATGCAATAGACGCAGCGGAAATCGCAGCGGTCCGTCACGGAGACGCGCAGATAGGAAATGGGCCGACGAAAAGGATCGATGAGGGGTATTGTCATGCCTCGAACTTATGCGGCGCGCGGGGGCAGGGCAAGAGACATGTTCTCGATTGCTGGACGTGGCGGACCCGACTAGGATGGGCCTATGAGAGGTCTGATCGTGATCGCCGGTATGGCTCTGGTTCTGGGCGGGTGCGCGCAAGTGGCTCAGGTGGTGGCGCGCAAGCCGGTGCAGACCACGCCGCAGCCACCCGTCCAGATCACCGGGCCGCAGACGGCAGCGACGCTTGACAGCACCACGCAAGCAGAGCGTCAGGTCGCGGTGGCGACGGCACAGGCCAGCCCGGCGCGTGATCTTGGTGTGACCATAGCCTCACTCGGCACGCCCGCCGAGCCGGGGTTCTGGCTCAAGACGCCGCTGGTCCGCGCGCGCGCCAAAGGCCGGGTGGACTATGCCGCGACCGGCAAATCGGTGGCGGTCGATCTCATTCCGCTTGATGCATCAGCGGGTGCGGGCAGCAGGCTTTCGCTGGCGGGCTTCCGGGTGATCGGGGCACCGCTGACGGCCTTGCCGGAACTGCGAGTCTATCGCTTGGCGCCGTAGGATAGAGCTGCGACGGCGCCGCTTTATCGGGAAGGTCTGGCGTGTTGATTTGCACCCAGAACTGAGCCGGGCAGGCGGCTAATTTTCACTGAGAACTGAGCCATGTGAAGCCACCCCCAATGCGGAGACCAGCGCCGGCAAGGGAGTGATCCACATGGGACTATTGAACATCATCCGACGGATGCATTTGCGGCTGCGGCAGAAGTTGTCGATCCGCGAGATTTCGCGGCTGACCGGAGTGTCGCGGAATACCGTGACCAAGCATCTGGCGGCGAACACGATCGCGCCAAAATTCGCAACGCCGGAACGGCACAGCAAGCTTGACCGCTTTGCAGAGAAGTTGGCGGGTTGGCTGAAGACCGAAGCCGGAAAGTCGCGCAAGCAGCGGCGGACCGTGAAGCAGTTGCACGTCGATCTCGTGGTCCTTGGCTTTACCGGGTGCTATGCCCGGGTGGCAGCTTTTGCACGACGGTGGCGGGCAGATCGCCAGCGCGAGCAGCAGACCACGGGGCGCGGACCCTTTGTGCCGCTGCATTTTGATCCCGGCGAGGCCTTTCAGTTCGACTGGAGCGAGGACTTTGCAGTTCTGGCGGGGAGCGCACCAAGCTTCAGATGGCGCATCTCACACTGTTGCACAGCCGAGCGTTTCTTCTACGCGCCTATCCGTTGCAGACCCATGCGATGCTTGCGATGCTTTTTCGATGCCCACGGGCACGCCTTTCGGGCCTTCGGTGGTGTGCCTGCGCGGGGCATTTACGACAACATGAAGACGGCGGTGGATCGGGTCGGCCGCGGCAAGGAACGACAAATCAATATGCGGTTCCTCGCCATGACGAACCACTATGTCTATGAGCCCGACTTCTGCAATCCGGCGGCAGGATGGGTCGAGCCATTGGTGCGCCATTGGTTCAAGCCCAAAGGCGAGGGGGGCAAGTCGAGAAGAACGTCCGCGATTCCCGCCACCAGATACTTCAAGGTATGCCGGACTTCCTCGATCTGGCCGCGCTAAACGTCTGGTTGGAGCAGCGCCCTTCGATGTAGTCCCAGACGGTGAGGCCCCGCAGGGCCGCGACCGCGAGGACCCAGTGGGCCGTGGTGTCGATGATCTTGCGGCCTTCGCCGCTGCGCCAGTAAGTTGCCATGCTTGGCACTCCTCTGTTTTGGAGCGCTGGCAGTCGGTTCGGGGTCACACGGACGCTCACTATGCCGACAGCCAGCGCAACCGGGGTTGCGTTGACGTGACGGCGGGCGTTGTCGTGGAGCGGAGCCCTGTCGGTGAGGCCCCGTGCTATGGCCCCACCACCGTGCCTGCATCAGCAGACCCTCAGAGCATCCTCAATCCGCCCCGCTTGGTCAACAACGATTTATCCCTGAGCACGCGCATCAGCGCAGCAATCCCGGCAAGCCACTGTTGTTGTTTTGTTATTTCTTTGCTCGCCACGAGAAGGTTGTGCGCTGCGAATTGGCCCCAAAGCAGGACGGCTTGTGACACAGACCTTTCATTCTTTGCATTGCAGTGTTTTGATGAAGCACTTTCCCTTCGGATGACTTCATGCAGTAGTCAGAATTCAGCCATTCCAACGCCTACAAAACGAGCCGTGCCATACTAGAAACCAGCAAATCGCCTATAGTTCACTGTCGAAAAGATCGTCAGGTGCCTCGTCATGTGCATCGTCATTCACATCAACATTGGCTCGCAATATTCGAATTTCTTCACCGGCAATTGCGATCACCATTACATTCCCGTCAATCCAAGCCCGAAACTCCGGCAGCTCATTTGGAGCTTCACTCAGCAAATGATCAATTGGCTCCCTAACATATCGCTCCAAGAATGAAGCCATTGTGCAGCCAGCTAGGCTATCGAGGTGCTCCCAAGCCTCTGCTCCCACATAGACTTCCCCACCCTGCCTAAGGAATGCTCTACTCAGTTCAGAAAGTTTTGGATTGGGCGTGCTGTCCAAAACGACCAAGACGGGCGTAAAGCCGCTTTCTTTACAGTCAATCGGAAAGTCAAGCTCCTCTCCCCAGCGACCCTGACCGGACGCGGCGATTGTCATCCTGATTTTTAACTCGTAAGCTTTATTCCCAAGAAGGCAATCGACTTGGCGCCCCTTCCGATTGTCGCGATGACGTTTAACAGGGCTCCTGCTTGATGTTACAGGTGTGCCGCCTACCGCATTGGCAATCACAGGCTCGAAAAGATAACCCGTTTCTTGACCGGCCCTATTGTCAATATCAAAGAACCACTTGCGCCAAAACAGGAATGCAACTAACCCGCGCGGGCTCAATTTCCCATACTGAAGCAGGCCGCGCGGCCCGACCTGCTCAAGCGTAGGAATGGCTTGGTTCTCTAGGATCACTTCATATTTCAAGCGAGCTTTGTGCAGATTTGCCAAGCAGGCAAAATACATATCTCCATCAGGATTAATTGACAGCAATCGCTCGAAAACTGGAAGCGGGTCAATTCCCTCTATTTCAAGCTTATCGAGCTCCCCAGAGCTGAAAAAATCAGCAACATCACTGGAAAATTCGGGAAAGTGCTCTCCCAATTCCAAATCGGCAACAATTCGTGCCAAAAGATACGCGCAGGCTGCATCGGTTAGCCTCACAGCTTGCCCCCCGGAACCCAGCGCGCGCGCCTTTTCCCAAACCGCTTTTTGCGTCTGACTCAGAGCCATAGTTCCCCCTGTGATCTCAACTCCGCGTGCCCAAATCTCTTGGCGACTTCTGCCGTCACTTTTTGCAGGATGGGACTCATTCCATTTGAAGCAGTTGGGGCAAAGCTTAAGAGCGCGCCTTCCTGTTCTCTAGGGCTAGCACCGCTGAGATCACGCGCCAATGATTCGGCTATCAGCCTAGCAAGTCTGGGCGGGACTGCGTTGCCAATTTGTTGAATTTTCTCGGCTTGGGTTCCAGCAAACCTGAATGTATCCGGAAATGTCTGAAGGCGAGCGCATTCGCGTATTGTCATAGGACGGTCTTCACTAGGGTGAACAAATTCACGCAATGCCCCACCAGTGATTGCCTTTGATGGCTCCTCTGCTCGCAATCGGCGCAAACCAGATGGAGCACCCCCACGTCGCTCAGTCGGCGTGCCATCGCTCACGCGTCTGTTGGCGCGCTTCTTGTAGCTTTCATGCCACAATTCCTCGGGTAAATCACGCATCCTCTGCCCAGGCTGCAACAGACTTGCCCGCTCTTGATCTGCTGGGCTGAACGGGCTGAATTCGTGATCCCATTCTGACGCTGCCGAGCCACGAAGTCGCGGCTTTGCGGGAGGAAGATCAGCAATAGCTTCGCTTAACGTGGGCGAAAATGGCATCTTGTGGCCATTAAGTAGGGTTGCACCCGGTGCTCCGAGACTTGAATGAGTGTGCGGCGGAAAAGTTGGATCCCAGCCAAGCCCACCAATGGCAACAACGCGCTTGCGGTGTTGAGGAATACCATAGTTTGAGGCATTGATCTTTCGGAGGTGAATTCTGTATCCTGTTTCCACCAAAGGGCCCAGCAACTCAAAAAGAAACTGCCCATCCTGCCCGGTAAGAAAACCCTCTACGTTCTCAAACACAAATGCCTTGGGTCTTACCATCTGAACCAGTTGACTGAAAACCGATACTAAGGTGTTACGGTCGTCGCCCACGCGTCGAAGGCCCGCAGAAGAGAAGCCTTGGCAGGGCGGCCCGCCAATTATTACATCGACCGCACGAAGCTCCGTTAACGGAGAAAGCTCGCATTGCGTTATTGGATGCGAAAAGTTGAGCCGATAGGTCTCTACGGCAGGGAGCCAACTGTCATAGGCCGAAATAACTTCAAAACCCGCCTGCTCAAATCCTAGTGTTAGCCCCCCGCATCCCGAAAATAGATCAATAACAGATGGCTTCATTTGGTGAGTTCGTTTCATAGAGAAAATGGCGATCCCGGGAGGACTCGAACCCCCAACATCCTGATTAGAAGTCAGGTGCTCTATCCAGTTGAGCTACGGGACCGCTGGAAAGGCTCTTAGCGCGGGGCGGGCGCGAGATCAAAGGCTAATCTTGCGGTCCGAAGGGATCGGCGGGGTAGCTGACCCCGGCGAGATACAGGCCTTGTGGCGGGCAGACCGGGCCGCAGGCGGCGCGGTCGCGTGCCGCGAGGGCTGCGCGCACCCGATCCGGGGGCCATGCCCCGACGCCCACCCGTTCGAGCGTGCCGACGATCGAGCGGACCTGATTGTGCAGGAACGAGCGCGCGCGCAGGTGAAAGCGGATTTCAGGTCCCGTTGGGCCGTCGATCTGCTCGATCTCGAGGGCGTCGAGCGTCTTGACCGGGCTTGCGGCCTGACAGATCGACGAGCGGAAGGTGGTGAAATCATGCCGCCCGATGAGATGGGTGGCCGCCGCTCGCATCGCCGCGGGATCGAGCCGGTGTTGCACTTGCCAGACCAGCCCGGCCGAGAGCGTGGCGGGCGCACGGCGCATCAGCAGGCGAAAGAGATAGCGCCGCTCGATGGCGGAAAAGCGCGCGTGCCAGTCCTCGGTGACGGGCACGCAGGTGAGAATCGCCACGGGCAGGGGCTTGAGGTGGTGATTGAGCGCCTCTGAAAGGCGGAAGGGATCCCAGACGCGCGCCAGATTGCAATGTGCGACCTGCGCCAGCGCGTGCACGCCCGCATCGGTGCGCCCGGCGGCAGCGATCGTATGGGGGCCGGGTTCGAGCCGCCCGAGAGCCGCCTCGATCGCGCCCTGCACCGAAGGTTGATCCGCCTGCCGTTGCCAGCCGACAAAGGCCGCGCCGTGATACTCGACCTTGAGGGCGTAGCGGGGCATCGACCGAACCGGCGCGGCCTCAGCCGGCGACCGAGGCGTTGTAGATATCGTTGATCGCCTTGGCGAGCACGGCATCGAATTCCGCATCCGTCTGCTGCGCCGACAGACCTTCGGTGAGCGCCCGACTGAAGCTGGCGATGACACCACGGTTCTGCGCCAGCCGCGCGTTTGCCGCGTCCCGGCTGTAACCGCCCGAGAGCGCCACGACACGCAGCACACGGGGATGGTTGACGAGCGCCTCGTAGAGGTTCGGCGTCTCGGGCAGGGTGAGCTTGAGCATGACCTCCTGATCGGCAGGCAGCATCTCGAGCTGCGCGAGGATTGCCGCGCGCAAAAGGTCTTCTGCTTTGGCCTTGTCGGGGATCGAGATGGTGATCTCGGGCTCGATGATGGGCACAAGGCCGTGGCCGAGAATCTGCTGGCCGACCTCGAATTGCTGGGCAACTACGGCCTCGATCCCGGTGCGGTTGGCTGCGTCGATGACCGAGCGCATCTTGGTGCCAAAAATGCCCGCGCTGGTGGCGCGTTGGAGCAGCGCGTCGAGCCCCGGCATCGGTTTCATCAGCTTGACGCCATCGGCGGTCCCGGCAAGGCCCTGATCGACCTTGAGAAAGGGCACCACGCCGCGCTCCTCCCAGAGAAACTGCGCCGAGGGCCGGCCTGCAATCTCGCGGTCCATCGTCATCTCGAACAGGATCGCACCCAGCACCTTGTCACCGGTGAAGGACGGGGACTGCGCGATGCGCGCCCGCATCGCATGGATGAGATCGAACATCGCGGCCTCGCAATCATAGGCCTCCTCGGAGATGCCGTAGAGCCGCAACGCCTTGGGCGTCGAGCCGCCCGATTGATCGAGAGCCGCAATGAAACCCCGCCCGGTTCTCATCTGGTTGGCCTGATTTGAAGTGCGCATGTCTGATGTCCCGCTGAACCAAGAAGCTGTTTTGCGCCTCTTAGGCGAGGGGCGCGCGCTGTGCAATCGTGGTGGCGCTAACACCGGGTGCCCATCGTGCGATTCCCCTCTCGGCGTGCGGCATCGCCGCATGGACAGACGCGACTGGGACGCGAGACGCGGGGTTGGGAGGGGGGAAGGCGCAACGGCAATCGGGTCTGAGATGCGCGCAAGACGTGCATTGGCTTCACGCTGCGCCATCCTTGATCTTTTCGGCACGGTCTGGACCTGATATTCGCGTTTCATGCTGCAAGGTAGCCTGACATGACATCCGTCGTCCCGACTTCCGCGCTGTCCGACGGGGCAGCAGGCTGGCCGCGCATCCGCACCGTCGGCGTGGACGGAATGCTTGTGAGTTTCGGGGACAGGTTGGGCGAACCGGCAAACCGCGCCGCGCTGGCCTTTCGCGCGGCGCTTGATCGCGCGGCACTGGTGGGGGCGCTCGAAACCTCAACCTCGCTTGTCTCGACCTATGTCAGGTTCGATGCGCTCCGGGTGGGGCACGCGGCCATGCGGACGGCGCTCCTGTCGCTTCTGGCGGCGCGCGACTGGTATGGCGCGCCGCTGCCGGAGGGGCGCAGGCTCTGGCGTATTCCGACAGTCTATGGCGGCGATCTTGCGCCGCAACTCGCAGAGGCGGCGCAGGCGGCGGGGATGACGTCTGAGGTTGCCATCGCCTCGTTGTCGCAGAGCCGCGTGCGGGTGCAGACCATCGGCTTTGCTCCGGGCCAACCTTATCTGGGCGAGTTGGACCCGGCATGGGACATTCCCCGGCAAAAGGCGCTTTCGGACCGGGTGCCCGAGGGGGCGCTGGTTGTGGCGATCCGGCAGCTTGTGCTCTTTTCGGTCACGACACCAACGGGCTGGCGGCATGTCGGGCAGACCGCCTTTCGGCTGTTTCGGCCCGAGGCCGACACGCCGTTCGTGCTGCGCCCTGGCGACGAGGTGCTGTTCGAGGCGGTCCCGCCAGAGCAAATGGCCCGGATGCGGACGGATCCCGATGGTGGTGCGCGTGCCGAGAGGCTCGAATGAAACGAGCGCTGATCGTCCACCGGGCCGGTCCTGGCCTCAGTGTTCAGGATGATGGTCGTCCCGGTTATCTGGGGTTTGGTCTGTCACGCGGCGGTGCGGTGGACCGATTGGCGCTTGTCGAGGGGGCGGCGCTTCTGGGACAAGGTGAAAGTCTCGCCGCGCTCGAGATGGCGGGCATGGGCGGCGAGTTCGAGGCAACCTGCGATGTCAGGATTGCGCTCACCGGCGCGCCGATGCGCGCCAGCCTCGGCGGCGTGCGTCTGGCCTGGAACGCAAGCCATCTGCTGCCCGCCGGAGCACGGCTCTTGATTGGCGGGGTTGAGGCGGGCAGCTATGGCTATCTCCATCTGGGCGGGGGGATCGACCTGCCAAGGATCCTTGGTGCGCGCAGCGCGCATCTGGCCAGCGGCCTGGGTCGCTTTGTGGCGGCGGGCTCACAGCTGCCGGTCGGAGAGGAGTCGCGCGCGGCGTTGACCGGCGTCTGTCTTGCTGTCGCGCCACGCCTTGACGGCGGTGAAATCCGCGTCGTCCCGAGCCTTCAGACTGATTTCTTTGCGCCATCCGAACGCCTGCGTTTCGAGGCCACGCTGTTTCGGCGCGACGCGCGCGGGAGCCGGATGGGGGTCAGGCTCATCGCCGACGGCCCCGGCTTTCACAGCGATGCGGGCTTGAGCGTTCTGTCTGAAGTGGTCGTGCCGGGCGATATCCAGATCACGGGCGATGGCACGCCTTTCGTGCTGCTGGCCGAGTGCCAGACCACTGGGGGCTATCCGAGGCTGGCCTCGGTGTTGCCCTGTGATCTGCCGCGCGTGGTGCAGGCACCCGCGGGAGCTGCGCTGCGGTTCCGCTTCGTGACGCTGGAGGAGGCCGTGGCCGCCGAGCGGCAGGCTGAGGCGCATCGCAAGGGTCTGCCTGCGGCGCTGCGGCCAATGGTGCGCAACCTGCATGACATGCGCGATCTTCTCTCGTATCAACTGATCAGCGGCGTGACGGCCGGGGACGACATCGAAAGGAACGCGACATGACGATCAGCGTCGATCTCAACGCCGATATGGGCGAAGGCTTTGGCTCTTGGGGAATGGGCGATGATGCGGCGCTGCTGGAGGTCATCACCTCGGCCAATATTGCCTGCGGGTTCCATGCGGGCGACTGGGACGTGATGGCGCAGACCATGCGCATGGCGGCACAACGTGGCGTGGGCATCGGCGCGCATCCCGGCTTTCCCGATCTTCAGGGGTTCGGCCGACGGCGGATGGATCTGGCGGTTGAAAGCCTCGGCAATCTGGTGCGCTACCAGCTGGGCGCGGCGCAGGCGCTCGCACGGGCCAATGGCGGCGAGGTGCGGCATCTCAAGCTGCACGGCGCGCTGGCCAACATGGCGTCGGAGAACAAGGCGATGGCGCGCGCCTGCTACGAGGCGGCGCTGTCGGTTGCCCCTGACCTCATCATCATGGTGCTCGCAGGCACCGCGCAGCAGGCGGCGGCGGCGGATCTGGGCTGTGCCACGGCCTGCGAGATCTTTGCCGACCGCGCCTATCGTGACGATGCCACGCTGGTGGACCGCAGCCAGCCGGGGGCGGTGATCCACGATCCCGAAACGGCGGCGGCGCGGATGGTCGAGATGGTGCAGGCCGGCGCGATCGTGACCCGGAGTGGCAAGCGCATCCCGTCCCGGATCGACACGATCTGCCTGCATGGCGACACGCCGTCTGCGGTGGCGATTGCCCGCGCCGTGCGGGCCGCGCTGAACGCGCAGGGGGTGACGCTACGCATGTTCAGGGGCACGCCGGTCTGACGGCGGCTCGGGCGCGCACCCCCGGTCAGGCCCTTTTCTCGACAAGCGCACGAAGCAGCGATGATTTGGGGATGGACCTCGACGCGGAGCGCATGGCATGTCTTCACGCGATCGTGACCCGGAGGAGATGAAGAAGGTGCCAACCGAAAGACCCCGCCGGGATAAAACCGCCGTGACACAGGCCCTTTTTGCGGCGCTGTCACCCATCGGCGTTGTCATCGGTGCGGCGCTGTTTGCCATGTCGCTGACCCCGTCGATGGTGCCGCGTGGTTCTGAAATCCAGGGGGCGCTCGGTGGGATCGTGTTCGCGATCGGCTATGGAGCGTGGGTTGTGGCGATGGCGGCGGCGCGCTGGCTCGAGATCCACCGCGGCGCGCCCTTGCGTCCGGGCTGGCGCCGTGCGGCCTTTGTCGGCGCGGCCCTGCTCTGCGGCCTCAGCCTGTGGCAAGGGGCTGACTGGCAGAATTCCATTCGCCAGGCGTGGAACCTGCCCGAGATCGACGGGGTTGCCCCCTACAGGATTGCCGTCATTGCGGCGGCGGTCTTTGCGGTCCTGCTGATGGGCGGACGCCTCTTTCGCTCCGTCGCGGCCGGATGGCGCCGGCGCGCGGCGCGCTTTCTGCCGTCTCGGGTCGCACAGGCCGCGGGTCTCATGCTGACCTTTGTCCTTTTCTGGGCTGTCATCGACGGCATCGCCTTTCGCTTTGCGGTCAGGACCATCAACAACGCCTCGCGCATCGCCGATCTGGTGATCCCGCCCGATCTCGCCCCGCCCACCGATCCCGCCCTGTCGGGGAGCGCCGCCTCGCTGATCGCCTGGGAGGATCTCGGGCGTTGGGGCCGTCGTTATGTGGCCTCCGGGCCTAGCCGCGAGGAGATCCAGTCCTTCTGGGGCACGCCCGCCAAACAGCCGATCCGGGTTTATGTCGGGCTGACCGCCGCAGGCTCTGGCGCGGATCGCGCGCGGCTCGCCTTCGAGGAACTGAAGCGGGTCGGTGGCTTTGACCGGAAATATCTGGTCATCGCCACGCCGACCGGCTCGGGCTGGCTCGACCCTGGCGGCGTGGATACGCTCGAATACATCACGCGCGGTGACGTGGCGACGGTTGGCGTCCAGTATTCCTATCTGTCCAGCCCGATGTCGGTGATCGTCGATCCGGAGAACGGGATCGAGGAATCCCGCACGCTGTTTGATCTTGTCTATGGCCACTGGTCCTCGCTTCCCAAGGAGACGCGCCCGCGCCTCTATCTGCACGGCCTCAGTCTCGGGGCATTCCTGTCGCAGGAAACCGTGCCGCTGCTGAACATGTTCGGCGATCCCTTCCAGGGGGCGCTCTGGACGGGATCCCCGTTCCTCAGCGATTTCTGGCGCATGGTTCAGGACCGCCGACGGCCCGACAGCCCGGCCTGGCGCCCGAAATTCGGCAACGGATCTCTGGTGCGCACGGCCAGTCAGGACGGGGGTCTTGACCCGTTCGACGCCGACTGGGGACCGATCCGGCTGGTCCTGCTGCAATATGGTGGCGATCCGATCGTGTTCTTCGACTACTCGCTCGCCTGGAAACGCCCCGACTGGCTCAGGGGGGAACGGGCGCCGGATCTCGCGCCGGACATGCGCTGGATCCCTGTCGTGAGCTTGCTTCAGGACGGGTTTGACATGGCGGTTGCGGTCGGAACGCTTGGCTTTGGTCATGACTATATCGCGCGCCATTACATCCCGGCCTGGGCCGAAACGCTCGACCCCGAGGGATGGAGCCCCGAGATCGAGGCCCGGCTGATCGAGCACCTGAAGGACTTGTTACCGCGATGATGCCGCGCCACGAATGCCGGGCTGCATGAGGCATCGCTTGCCTGCCAGCGCGCAGACCTGTTATCAGGAGATTGCGCGGATTGATCCGTGTTTTCATGAGGCGGAAACAATGCGCGCTGTTCTCGATCAACGTCTGTTCCTGACCCTTGCCGCGATCTGCCTTGCGGTTCTTCTTTCGGCCTGCGGCCGCCCGCCCGAACTGATCGGCATCGACAATCCCCAAATTCCGACCGCTTCGGTTTCTGACGTCACACGGCATCGCATCTTCATCACCACCACGCGTGAGCCCTCGGAGAGGCCGGGCGCCTTTCTGTCGGAGAACCGTGCCCGCGAGCTTGGTCTTGCCTCGGTCGAAGTGACGATTCCGCCGACCCATGTGCTGGGCGACCTCGAACGCCCAAGGCGCCTGCCGCCCGACCCGCGGACCGATTTCACGGCGGTCGATCCTGTGACCTATGACGATAACCGCGCCTTCATTGCCGCCATCGACCGCGAGCTGTTGCGGCGACCCGCCAGCAAGCGGTCGGTCCTGCTCTTCGTTCATGGCTTCAATAACACCCCGACGGACGCGCTGCTCCGGGTGGCGCAGTTCGTCGAGGACAGCAATTTCGAGGGCGTTCCCGTTCTTTTGACCTGGGCCTCGGCGGCACGTTCGCTGCGCTATGTCTATGACCTCAACAGCGCCCTCATCGCGCGTGAAAAGATCCCCGAGATCGCGGATACCCTGACGCGCACCAAGGCGACGAGCGTCGATGTCTTTGCGCATTCGATGGGCACGCTTCTGGCCATGGAGGGGCTCGTCGAACGGCAGAGGACGGGCCGGCTTGGCAAGGCCAAGCGGCTCAACACCATCATGCTTGCTGCACCGGATATTGACATCGACCTGTTTCGTACGCAACTCGGTCAGCTCTCGCCGGAAGTCCGCAGCGCCATCTTCCTGCTGATCTCGGAGCGCGATCCCGCGTTGCGGCTCTCGTCCCGGATTGCCGGTGGTGTGCCGCGCGTCGGGGCTGCGCCGTTGCAGGAGCTGGAGGAATTCGGCGTGACGGTCATCGACCTGTCGGAGATCAGCGATTCGACCTCGGGCGATCATTCGAAATTCGCAGGCTCGCCGGAAGTGGTTCAACTCATCGGGGCCGGGTTGAACAGCGCCAGCCGCTTCGGCGACGATACCTCGCCCACCATCGACCAGATCCTGCGCAAGTCGCCAATCCGGATCTTTCGCGAAGGGGCTTTCGGCGGCGGATAGGCGGCGCTGTCAGTTCGACTTGACGATGCCGGAGAAACCGGCAACCGCCAGCAGACCAAGCGCAACGCCTAGCAATGTCTGGACATACATGAACCATTTGACGGCATAGCCTTTGGTCCTCCGGGTATCGGGGGACCAATAGGCGCTTTGCCCGTTGCCCAGACCGGGCACGATCGCATCGACCGACAGCATGGCGGCGTTGAACTTGGGATAGGCGGCGGCCTCCGGTTGACGGCGATAGCAGGCGATCTGTGTCTCGCCCGGCAGGGCCAGTCCCTCGCGCTCCGCGCCGACCGAGGACAGGCTCTGCCGGTCGCCCTGCGTCACCGCGCAGAGCACCCATTCCGGCGCGCGCAGCACCACCGGCGCGTTGGGCCGCATCGCCTGTTCATGGTCGAGCCATGCGTAAAGCCCGGCACCGGTTGCCCAGAGCAGCACGATCCAGATGATCGCGAGCAGGGGCAGGCGACCATAGCCCGTCGTGACCCCGATCACGGCGTCCTTGGTCCAGAGGAGCGTGCGCATGATCGGGTTCTGCATGCGCTTGCGTCGGGCGCGGCGCGACAGGCGTTCCTTTTCCATCAGGACGTGGCGTCTTTCCTCATCATGGCCCATCTCGCCAAAGACCTGCGCGAGGTGTTCGTAAGGTTGTGGCCAGAAATCCTCGCCCCAGCGTTCCGGAGTCTGGCGCGACAACCAGTCGAGCCGTTCGTCTGCGCTGAGCGCACCCCCAAGAAATGCCCCATACTGACAGCGGTTGAGCCACAGATCCCCCTTGGCCGGCCAGCAGTCCGGATCATCGACGATGGCGCCGAGGCTGCTGCCGCTCAGGCTGAGCACGCCAGTGATCTTGGCATCTTCACGCAGGAAGAAAGCCCCTTTCGCGCTGCTGCGTCCAAGGTTGACGGCAATCTCGCCCGGATGGCTTACCGTGGTGCCGGTCAGGTCGATGTCACCGCCGATCCTCGTGGTGACCAGCGAGCCCGCGCCGGTGATCTGTGCCAGCCGCAGGGTCACGTCGCCTTCGATCTGGGCGGAATCGGCATTGAGTGCCGCGTCTTCCGGCCGCTCGAGGGTTGCGCCGATCAGATCGAGATCGCCGCCGATCCGGCTACCCGGCAAGGCCAGTCCGCCACGCACCGTGGCCCCGCGAAAGAGCGCGCTGCCCCGGACCGAGATCCGCTCTGCCCGCAGCGCAAGATCGCTCGGATTGACGAGCGTCGCGCCATCGAAAATGAGATCGCCGCCCACCCGCGCCCCGCGCAGTTGCACCGGACCGTGCAAATGGACCGCGCGAAACAGAAGGTCGCCGCGCGCATCCAGCCGATCCGCGGCAAAGCCGGGAAGGTCGGAGCCATCCAGCGCCAGCGTATCGAGGATCGCCGAACGCAGGACCGGCGTCGAGTCGAACCGGCAGTCCAGCAGCCCGATGTCGCGCGGCACGCGGCAGCCTTCGAGATCGAGCACGTCGGTGATCCAGGCGCCGCCAAGGCGAAGTCCCTTTTCGTGCATGCGGGGCGCATCGGGACCGCCAAGCAGCAGAAAGCGGATCAGGTCTGCCCTGATCCGGCTTGCCGCGTCGTCGGCCTCGGGCAGGTTGCCTGACCCCAGGCGGTCGAAGGTTCCGGTGCCGATGCCTTCGATCAGCGTTACTTCGGCTGGCGCGAGGGCGCCGAACTGTTTGAGGCCGCTCGCTTCCACGTCAGAGCAGCGCCAGCACCCGCGCCCAGGATCGGATCCCCTTGTGAAAGCTGGTCAGGCTGTATTTCTCGTTCGGGCTGTGGATGCGATCATCCGAAAGGCCAAAGCCCGCCATCACGACATCAAGCCCCAGCTTTTCCTTGATCATCGTCGTGACCGGAATCGAGCCGCCGCCGCCGACAAAGGCCGCCTGCTTGCCCCATTCGTCGGTCATGCCCTGTTGCGTGCGCTGAAACGCCGGGGCATCGACCGCGAATGTCACCGCGCGGCCAGAGCCGAAGTCGGTGAACTCGACGCGGCAATCGGCCGGAACGCGGGCGCGCACGAAGTCGCGAAAGGCCGCGCGGATCTTGTGCGGATCCTGATCGAAGACGAGGCGGAAACTGATCTTGGCAGAGGCCACCGCAGGGATCACCGTCTTGAATCCGTCACCGGTATAGCCGCCATGCATGCCGTTCACCTCGCAGGTCGGGCGCGACCACGTCTGTTCGAGCACGCTGCGGCGCTTTTCCCCTGCGGGCAGCCGACCGGCCTTGGCGGGAGAACGTCGCGATGCCCGGCGTGACCCGGTGTCAGAAGGGCCAGATCAACGGAACCAGAAACACGGCCATCAGGAAGAACCAGATCATCATCGGCAGGCCGAGTTTCCAGTAATCGCCGAATTTGTAGGCCCCCGGTTCCATCACCATCAGGTTGGTGGGCGTGGCCACAGGGGTCAGGAAGGCACCAGCGCAGGCGATCCCCACGCACATCAGCACGGGTTGAACGGACACGCCCATTTGCTGCGCCGCAACGACCGCAATCGGGATGACGATCAGCGAGGTGGCGGTGTTCGAGATCACCTGCCCCATGATGGCGGAAAAGACGAACAAGCCCGCCAGCAGCGCATAGGGGCCGGACTCGCCGACCGCGCCCACGAGTTTTTCGGCCATCAGGGCCGCAGCGCCGGTCTGTTGCATCGCGATGGACAGCGGCGTCAGCGCACCGACAAGGATGACCGTGGTCCAGTTGATCGCCCGGCAGACCCCATCGACCGTCAGCACGCCCGAAATCAGGATGATCCCCGCCGAGATCAGGCCCGCGACAACCGGCGGCACAAGACCCGTGGCCAGCAGAAAGACCATGATCGCCAACGCCGCCAGCACGATCTGCGCGCCGGGCCCCATCGGAACCGCCTGACGCCGCACCAGATCCGGAGGCAGGGTGGCGCTTGTGCGGTGCGGTAGCAGCTTTTCTCCCAACAGAACCACGATCGCGATACAGCCCAGCAAGAGCGGAATGCCGATGAGGGCAAATTCGAAATAGGAAAAGCCGCGCGCCCCGGTATCGTGGGCCGCTTCGACCACCAGCACGTTGACCGGGCTGCCGGTCAGCATCAGCTTGGAGCCCGCATCGGCGCCGAACACCAGCGGCATGAGCAGTTGCGACGGCGAACGACCCAACCAGATCGCCATCACGATCACCACGCGCAATAGCGCCGCCACCGCGCCATTCAGGCTGATCAGGGCGCAGAGCACGGAAACGAACCCCATCATCAGCACGATCAGCCGCGTTCGGCTCGCTCCTGCCTGTTTGATGAGCAATTGCCCTGCCCACGCGGTGACGCCTGAAACCTCAAGCCCGGCAGAGACAACGAAGAGCGAGGCGATGAACACCACCGCCGGATCGCCAAAGCCGGACAGCGCCTGATTGATGGTCAGGATACCCGTGGCCCACATTGCCAATGCCGCGCCGATGCACACCGCGATCACAGGAATACGATCCCACATGAACAGCACAACAATGGCACCGATGATGGCAAATACGGTCCAGATATCGCTCACACGAGGCGCCATTCATCAAACTGTCTGATCGACAATGGAGGAACGGACTTGATTGGGCAAGCAAATCGAAACGCGACACACACGAAAAAGTGAGCTTGGAAATCATCAGTGCAAATTTTCGCCAGGCCTTTTTGATGATCGCGCTTGTTTTTTGTAAATTTTTTTATTTACCGTGGTTCAATAGGGACTGTTTCCGTCATTTGACGGTCTCTCGGGCCTGCGAACCGTCGCAAATCCGACAAACGGTGAATTGGTGACGCCACGCAGGGCATGGGTGGGATGACTGTTCGAGATGGCTTGCGATCCACGGCCTTGGCATGAGCAAAAACGGGCGGCGGCCTTTGCCGGTGTGGCGGCGGTCTTTCTGGTCAACGTCTTTGTCACGCCGAGCAATGCGCTGCTGGTCGCGGTGACAAATGACGCGATCGCGACCGTCAATCCCAATGCCGCGATCTCGGATGTGGGCAACTTGTTCTTCATGATCGGCTCGTCGATCCTCATGGCCATCGTGGTCACGATCCTGATCGAACGTTTTGTCGAACCCCGGCTTGGGCCCTATACCGGCGGTGTTCTGGTCGAGGGCGGGGTGGAACTGTCCCTAGCCGAAAAGCGCGGGCTGAAGAACGCCGGACGCGCGTTTCTGGGTTTCGTCGTGGTGATCGCCCTGCTGACCGCACCGCCGCTGCCCTGGGGCATCCTGCGCAATCAGGTGACGGGCGGAATCATGGCCGGATCGCCCTTCATGAGCGGTCTGATCGTTCTGATAAGTCTGCTCTTTCTGGTGGTCGGCTATGCCTATGGCCGAGGCGCTGGCACGATTGCAAACGTGACGGCCGCCATCGGCACGATCATCGCGCTCATGCTGCCCTACACCGTCGTGCTCTTTGTGATCTGGACGCTGTTCCTGCTCGCTTGGTATGCGTTGGGGATACCACTCGGACCGTCCTGAGCGGCAGCCATTTGCACCGCAAGCTATTGACCCTCGTGAGGCCCTGATTGAAGTGAGATTGCCATGATGCCACTCTCGACAAAGGAAAGAGTCCGTTCCGGGTCTGTCCTGCGCCTCTTCTTCGCTCTGGGGATTGTTGCGGTCAGTGTCGCGTGCAAACCCGAGGACGAGCCCAAGGGCGAGGTGTCGGCCCGACCGGTGCGCACGATCACCGTGACCGAACGGATTGTTGGCAACACGGTCACACTGGCGGGTACGATCGAGAGCCAGGTCCAGGTCGATCTTGGCTTTCGGATCGGAGGACGTGTGGCGGAACGGTCGGCGCATGTCGGCGATCATGTTGAGGCAGGGCAAATCATCGCCCGGCTCGATCCCGCCGATGAGGAAAACGGCTTGCGGTCGGCCGAGGCCAATCTGACTGCGGCAGAAGGACAACTGAGCGAGGCCCGCACCGATTTCGAGCGTCAACGGCAGCTCTATGATCGTGGCTTTGTCTCTCGTGCGGGCTATGATCGGGCAGAGACGGCGCTGACCAATGCAACGTCGCAAGCCGATGCGGCACGCGCGCAGTATCTGATTGCCAAGCGCAGATTGAATGACACCGAGCTTTATGCCGATGCGCCCGGTCGCGTGATCGCCATCGGGGCCGAACCCGGTGAGGTGGTCCAGCCGGGCCGCATGATCGTGCAGATTGCGCGCGATGGAGGAATAGATGCGGTGTTCGATGTGCCAGCCGCAGTGCTGGAATCCGCGCCTGTCGATCCAGCGGTGACAGTGGCGTTGTCGCAAACGCCATCGGTCACAGCCAAGGGGCGTGTTCGCGAGGTGTCGCCGCGCGCGGATCCTGTGACCGGCACGTTTCGCGTGCGCGTCGGATTGATCGTTCCGCCCGCCGAATTGCGGCTGGGCTCGACGGTAACGGGAACCGCGCTCTTTGGCGATGTGAGCGCGATCGAGGTGCCCGCCACGGCGCTGACCCGAAGCGCGATCGGGCCGGCGGTCTGGATCGTGGATCCTGACGCGCAGACGGTGTCCTTGCGCGAGATCGAGATCGACCGATTTCTGCCCGCTTCCGTCGCGGTGGCCGGAGGGCTTGTGCCCGGTGACATCGTGGTGACAGCGGGTGTGCAGGCCTTGCGCCCCGGTCAGGCCGTGCGGTTGTCGCAATGATCGGCCCAAACCTTTCGGAATGGGCGCTGAAGAACCGCCAACTGACCGTCTACATGATCATCGTGGCGGTGATTGCGGGGGCTTTTGCCTTTCTCAATCTGGGCCGGGACGAGGATCCGCCCTTCACGATCAAGACGATGCTGGTCACGGCCGTCTGGCCGGGAGCCACGATGGAAGAGACCCAGACGCAACTGACCGACCGGCTGGAGCGGCGGCTGGAAGAGACGACCGGGCTCGATGCGCTGCGCTCGATCACGCGCCCCGGCCTGGTGACAATCTTTGTCGATCTGACAGGTGACTTTCCGCCGGATCAGGTGCCGTCGGTCTGGCAGGAGGTGCGCAACGGCATCGGTGATATCCGACACAACCTTCCGGAAGGCACGCTCGGGCCGTTCTTCAATGACGATTTCGGCGATGTCTTCGGTATCATCTATGCGTTTACCGCCGATGGCTTCAGTGAGCGCGAGTTGCGAGATCATGTCGATGTCGCGCGCTCCGATCTCTTGCGACAGGTGTCTGGCATCAAGAAGATTGAGTGGATCGGCGTTCAGGACGAGCGCATCCTGATCGAATTCCTGCCCGACCGGGTCGCGGCGATGGGCCTGAGCTACGACCAGATCTTCAGCGCCATTGCGGCCCAGAACGCCGTGCGACCGGCAGGTGTGGTCACGACCGGACAAGAGAATGTGGCAATCCGTGTATCGGGTGGTTTTGAGACCGAGGCCGATCTTCTCGAGGTTTCGCTGGTGGTCGACGGCAGGATGCTGCGTCTGGGGGATATTGCCACGATTCGGCGCGCCCTGGTGGACCCGCCGCAGCCGATGCTGAGGGTCAATGGCAAGCCGGCCATCGCATTGGCGATCTCGATGGCCGACGGCGGCGATATTCTTGAGTTGGGCCGTCAGGTCGATCAGGCGATGGAGGGGATCATCGCCGATCTGCCGATCGGGGTGGATCCGATCCTCGTGTCGAACCAGCCGCAGGTCGTCGATCAGGCGATCGGAGAGTTCACGGAATCCCTCTGGCAGGCGGTGGCGATCATTCTTGTGGTCAGTTTCCTGTCTCTGGGGGTGCGACCGGGCACGGTCGTCGCAATCACCATTCCGGTGACTCTGGCAATCGTATTTGTGGTCATGGAAATCTTTCAGATCGACCTCCATCGCATCTCGCTCGGGGCGCTCATCATCGCCCTGGGGCTACTCGTGGACGACGCGATGACAACGATCGACGCCATGCTGCGGCGCCTTGCTGCGGGCGACACGATCGAAAAGGCCGCGAGCTTTGCCTATGGCTCGCTGGCGGCACCGATGCTGATCGGCGCGCTGATCACCATCGCGGGCTTTGTCCCCGTGGGCTTTGCCCAGAGTTCGGCCGGGGAATACACGATCTCGCTCTTTTATGTCGTCGGCATCGCATTGATTGCGTCGTGGTTTGTCGCGGTGCTGTTTGCCCCGATCATCGGTGCGGTCCTGCTCAAACCGCCTGCGACGCAGCAGGAGGACAAGCAGGGCGGCGTCATTCGTGCCTATCTGACCGTCGTGGGCATCGCGATCCGCGCCCGCTGGATCACGCTGGCGATCACCGCAGGGCTGTTCGCGGCCGCCATCCTCGGGATGGGCATGGTTGACCGGCAGTTCTTTCCGGCTTCCGACCGGGGCGAATTGATCGTCGATTTCCAACTGCCCCGCTCAAGCTCGATCTACGCCAGCGAGGACGCGGTGAAGCGCATCGAGACCTTTGTCGCCGAGACGGGCGATGCCGAGAGCATCACCTCCTATGTCGGGCGCAACGTCATTCGCTTTTATCTGCCGCTCGATATCCAGCCGCCCAGCGATCATCAGGCGCAGATCGTCGTCATGAGCAAGGATCTGGCGGCGCGCGCCCGGCTTGAAATCGCGCTCAAGGCGTGGCTGAACGAGACCTTTCCCGAAGCGATCAGCCGGATCAGCCCGCTTGAGCTTGGGCCCCCTGTCGGCTGGCCGATCCAGTATCGGGTGAGTGGCCCCGATCTGGAGATCGTGCGCGCGCGCGCCCTCGATCTTGCGGGCATCATTGCCGCGAACCCGAACACCCGCGATGTGCATTTCGACTGGATCGAACCGGCGCGCCAGATCCGGATCCAGATCGATCAGGACCGCGTGAGACGGCTTGGTCTGACGAGCGCGCAGGTGGCCGCAATCCTCAACACGGCCGTCTCCGGCACCACCGTGTCGCACCTGCGTGACGACATCTATCTCATCCCCATCCTCGCGCGCGCGCATGAACAGGATCGTGTGGCCGTCGATCGTCTGGCGACCCTCCAGGTGCCGGTGCCGGGGGGACGGACCGTCGCCTTGGGACAATTCGCCAGTTTTGCCTACGATCAGGAACAGCCGCTCCTGTGGCGGCGCGACCGCGTGCCGACATTGACGGTTCTCGCGGATACGGCGCCGGGCGTTTCGCCCGAGGCGGTGGTTGAACAGTTGTCCGGGGGCATTGACGCCTTCGGATCGGGACTGGGGCCGGGTTATGAGGTTGCTGTCGCGGGCACGGTTGCGGAAAGCGCCGAAAGTCAGGCCTCGGTCTTTGCCGTGATCCCGGTCATGCTGTTTCTCATGGTGACCCTGCTGATGATCCAGTTGCGCGATTTCCGCGACATGGGGCTGGTGATCGTCCTGTTGCCCCTCGGCCTGATCGGGGTTGTCACCGCGTTGCTTGTGTTCGGGCGGCCGCTGGGATTTGTTGCGATTCTCGGCATTCTTGCTCTCAACGGCATGATCGCAAAGAACGCCGTCATCCTGATCACCCAGATCGCGGAAGAGCGCAGGGGCGGGATGCCGGTGCGCGAGGCGGTCGCCAAGGCCGCAAGCGGTCGCTTCCGGCCGCTGCTTCTGACGGCCCTCTCGACGGCTCTGGGCCTGATCCCGATCGCGCCCACGCTCTTCTGGGGCCCGATGGCCTTTGCAATCATAGGCGGGCTGCTGGTGGCAACGCTCCTGACGCTGATCTTCCTGCCGACCGTCTATTCCATGCTGCACCGCGACCCGGTGCCATCGCCCGCGCCGGACGATGCCTGAACCTGGCGGCGTCAAGACCTATGGGGCCGGGGTCGAGCCAGGCATCGCATGGTCCGGCATCAGCGACAAACGCAGCTATTATCGGCTGTTCGCAGGCTATGTCTCGGCCCTGATCGCGACCGGCGTCGCAACGGTCGCGCTGGCCTTGCTGGCCTTTGACATGGCTGGAGACGAGTCCGGTGCGGTGATCGGCACGGCGCTGTCGCTCAAGATACTGGCCTATATTCTGGCGGCGCCGGTGGTGACGGTGTTGTTCGACCGCCTGCCGCGCAAGGCGGTGCTGATCGTGCTCGACCTGATCCGCGCTGGGTGCCTCTTTTTGCTCGCGCTGGTCGTCGAGATCTGGCAGATCTACGCGCTGGTTTTCGTTTTTGCTCTGGCGTCGGGCACGTTCTCCTTTGTCTATCTGGCCGTCGTGCCCTATCTGCTCGGCACCGAGGCGGATTATACACGCTCTCTCTCGCGTTCACGGATCGCCAGCGAACTCGAAGGACCGCTGAGCCCGCTCGTGGCGGCGGGTCTTCTGCTGGTGCTGTCGCCCAAGGCCGCGCTTGGCGTGATCGCGGCGGCCTTCATCCTGTCGGCCCTGCTTGTCAGGGCGGCGCAAATTCCAGCCGCGGCCAATACCGGCATGGGGCGCGAGGGGCTTCTTTCCAAGCTGACGCGCGGCCCGGCTCTCTTTGTCAGGGTGCCGGCGTTTCGGGCCGTCGTGGCGCTGGATCTGGCGGTGGCGCTTGCGAGCGCGATGGTCATGGTGAACACTGTCGTGCTGGTTCAGGGGGTATTCGATCTGGAGCGCGATGCCAGCGCTCTGGCCTTCGGGGCCTTCGGGCTGGGTTCGGTTCTGGCGGCGGTCGCGCTGCCGCTTCTGCACAAACGTCTTCGCGACCGCTCGATCATGTTGGCTGGAGGGCTGCTGCTGGTGGCCTGCCTCGCGCTTGGCCTGCTGCAATCGACCCTGCCGGGGCTGCTGAGCCTGTGGTTCGGGCTGGGGATCGGGGTCGCACTGGCGCTCACCCCGGCGACCTTCCTGATCCGCAGACTTGCGAGGCCCTCGGACCTTCAGGTGCTGATGGCAGCACAGATGTCGATCGCGAATGCCTGTCTTCTGCTCGCCTATTCCGTGGCCGGATGGCTTGGCGCAGAGCTTGGCCTTGGGCCGACATTCGCCATCCTTGCGGCCCTCTGCGCGGCTGCGGTCCTTGTCTTCACGCGCCTCTGGCCTGCGGATTACGCGCCCGAGTGACGCCCGCTATTCCGGATCCGGGCAGTCGGCGGTCCATCCGGTCGGGTCCACCGCAAAGGCACGCCCACCACCGCCCGGATAAAGGCCCGCCTGAAGGGCGGGCATGTCGGGAACCGCGCCGCTGAAATCGGCGTTGACCTCATAGACCCCCGGCTCGAACCCGGTCGGCGCGCCGCGGCTGTAGACCGTGAGCACAAAGGGCTTGCGCCCCGGCAGCGTGGCCAGCATGACCTTTTCGCGGCCCATCGATGCGCCGGGATAGGTGGGACAGCCCAGAGCCTGCAGCGTGACCCCGCGACTGCGCAACGCACCGGTGACGTTGAAGCGGCCTTCCGATCCCGGCTCCTGCCAGTCAAACCGGATGCCGGTCGCTGTGAGATAGCCGCTGACGCCCGCGGGCAGGAACGGCTTGGCCAGCAGATCGCGCGCCTCTTCGGGGGTGCGGGTGCGCTCGCCTTCGGCAAGACTGAGCGTGAGGATCGCGTCCGCCAAAGGGCCGGACGCAGCGGCCCAGTTCCATTTGACCTGACAGTCGTTGCGCGCCCAGGGGGCCGATGCGGGCTCGCGCGCCACCCGGTCCTGTTCGCAGCTGTCCAGAAAACCCGTTTCGCTCTGCACGACGGGAAAGGCGGCAGTCTGCGCCATCGCTGTGCCTGCGAGCAGAAGGGCCGTTGCAAGGGGGGGGAGGGCCTTCATCGCATCGCTCCGTTCAGGTTTGTGATTGGCGCGTCCCAGCTCTTTCACACCAACGCTATTTCCCGCGTGGGGGCCTGTCAATGCAATCGCCCGCTGGCAGTTGCAATCGTGGCCCGGGCATCGCAGTGTGCATCGCGAAATGCGGGGCAGGACCCGCTTGATCCGAAAGAGGTGTAGCCATGATGACGATCCGGCGACTTGATCTCGCGGATGCCGGCCTGCTCCTTGCCGGGGCCCGCGCGCATGCAATCCGGATCGGTGTCCCGATGTGCATTGCGATCACCGACGAGGCGGGCAATCTTCTGGCCTTCGAGCGGATGGATGGCGGCAAGATCACCTCGATCACCATCGCCATCGACAAGGCGTTCACCGCCGCAGGCGCGCGCAAGGCCACGCATGAATATGGCGACGTGAGCCAACCCGGTCAGCCGGTCTGGGGGATCGCATCGGCAATCGGCGGGCGGCTGATGGTGGTGGGCGGCGGGCTTCCGGTCACGGTCGAGGATGTGGTGGTGGGCGGCATCGGCGTGAGTTCCGGCACGCCCCTGCAGGACCGCGCCGTGGCGCAGGCGGGGATCGACGCCTTTCTGGCGCATCTCGGCTGAGCCGCCTGCGGCGGGTGCCGCTTGACCGGGGCGCGGTCAGAGGCGAAAAACGAAAAGCCTGCCGCCTCGCTGATCCGGCATACCCTGCGAAAAGGCCCGACCATGCCCACGTCTCCGGCCGCTCCCTCTGACCCGAGCCCCCCGCGCCCGTCCCGGCGCGCTGTCGGGCGGTCCGCCCTTGTCGGGATGATCGCGCTCATCGTGGTGGCGCTGATGGCTTGGTCGATCTATGCCCGCGCGCTCCAGATGACCTTCGGCGATCTGCGCGAGCGCGGTGAGAATACCCTGCGACTGGCTGAGGCAAGCCTGCGCGGGCAATTGGCGCGGTTCGAGCGGCTGCCGGGCCTTCTGGCCGAAGAGCGCGCGGTGCGTTCGCTTCTGCTTGCGCCGGGCGATCAGGCGCTGGTCGGGCTGGCCAATCTCTATTTGCGCGAAACGGCGCGCCGTCTGGGTGCTTCGGATATCTATGTGATGTCACGCGACGGGTTGACGCTCGCGGCCAGCAATTTTGATCAGCCGCATTCCTTTGTCGGCGGCAATTTCGCCTTTCGCCCCTATTTCCGCGATGCGATCAATGGCGGCGAGGGGCGCTTTTTCGCGCTTGGCACCACCTCCAACAAGCGCGGCTATTACTTTGGCGCGCCGGTCGATGTCGGCGGCATCGTGCGCGGCGTTCTGGTGATCAAGATCGACCTCGACGAGATCGAGATGGCTTGGGCCAGCAACGATCTGCGGATCGTGGTGATGGACCCCGAGGGCATCGTGTTTCTGTCCAACCGCCCCGACTGGTTGTTTCGGGCGCTCGCCCCGCTCGGCCCCGATGAGGCCCGGCGCACCCGCGAGACGCGGCGCTACGCCAATGCCGAGGTCGGGGTCGTGCAGGCCGTGTGGTCCGAGGCACAGGGCGGGTTTTCTCTGTTGCAGGCAACTGCGGATGGCACCGAGACGGAATATCTGCTGACCCAAGCCGAGATGGCTGATGCCGGCTGGACCGTGATCGTGCTCAGCCCCACGGCAGGCGCGCGCCAGCAGGCGCTGCTGGTCGTGGCGGCGCTCTTGCTGGGCCTTGGCGCGGTGGGATTTGCCGGTCTCATCGTCTGGCTCAGGCGGCGGCAACTGGCCGAACGGATCGCCCTTCAGGCCGCGACGCAGGCGCAACTGGAGCGCCGCGTCGTGGAGCGCACAGCGGAACTGGCCGCGGTCAACAGCGCGCTGCGGCAGGAAGTCGAGGAGCGCATCGCGACCGAGGCGCGGCTGCGCGATACCCAGGCGGAACTGGTGCAGGCGGGCAAGCTGGCGGCCTTGGGCCAGATGTCCGCCGCCCTCAGTCACGAATTCAATCAACCATTGGCGGCGGCGCGCAACTATGCGGAAAATGCCGGCGTCTACCTGGAACGCGGTCAGGTGGCCGAGGCGGAGCGTAATATCGGCCATATCATCGGGATGATCGAGAGGATGGGCCGGATCAGTCGCCATCTGCGCAATTTTGCCCGCAAGCCACATCAAAAGCTGCGGGGCGTGTCGGTGGCCGCGGTGGTGCAGGAGGCGCAGGATCTGCTGGGCTGGCGGTTGGCGCAGGCCGGGGCGGAGCTGATCGTGGAGATCGAGCCGGTCGATCTCTGTGTCACGGCCGGGGCGGTGCGGTTGCAGCAGGTGCTCGTCAACCTGCTCACCAATGCGCTCGACGCCACCGAAGACGCCGCAGACCGCCGGTTGCATCTGAGCGCGCGGCGGCAGGGTGACATGGCGCTGCTCTGCCTGCGCGATCACGGGCCGGGCGTGCCCGATCAGGTCTTGGCGCGGATTTTCGACCCGTTCTTTTCTACCAAGGGCGTGGGCAAGGGGCTGGGGCTGGGCCTGTCGATTTCCTACAATATCGTGCGCGATTTCGGCGGCACGCTTGAGGTCCGCAATCCGCCCGAGGGCGGCGCGGAATTCGTGCTGCGCCTGCGCGCGGCAGAGGCGGACACCCCATCGGCGGAGGCGGCGGAATGAGACAGGGGCAGGTTCTCTTGGTCGATGACGATGCCGATCTGCTGGGGGCGACGCTGCAATCCATGGATCTGGCCGGGATCGACGCGCAGGGCTTTGGCTCTGGCGAGGCGGCGCTCGAGCGGATCACCAGCGGTTTTGAGGGCATCGTGATCACCGACATCAGGATGCCGGGGATCGACGGTCTGAGCCTGATGACGCGGGTGCATGAGATCGATCCCGAACTGCCGGTGCTGCTGGTGACCGGCCATGGCGATGTGCCGCTCGCGGTGCGCGCGATGCGCGAGGGCGCCTATGATTTCATCGAAAAGCCCTTTTCCGGCGCGCAGCTGGCAGGGGTCGCGGCGCGCGCGCTCGAATTCCGGCATCTGGTGCTGGAGAATCGCCGGTTGCGCGCAGTGGCCGGGCAATCCGACGATCTGGAGAGCCGTCTCGTGGGGCGGTCGGCGGCGATGACAGACCTGCGCCGCCGGATGCGCACCATCGGGCCCTCGGATGCCGATGTGCTGATCGAGGGCGATACCGGCACCGGCAAGGAGGTCGTGGCGCAGGCGCTGCATGATCTGTCGCCCCGGCGCGGGCGGCCCTTCGTGGTGATTTCCTGCTCGGCGCTGCCCGAGGCAATGATCGAATCCGAGCTTTTCGGTCATGCGCCGGGGGCCTTCTCGGGGGCGCTGCGCGCGCGCACCGGCAAGTTCGAACATGCGCGCGGCGGCACGATCCTGCTCGATGACATCGGCGCGATGCCGATGGAGGTGCAGGGCAAGCTCTTGCGGGTGATCGAGGACCGGGTGCTGACGCCGCTTGGCAGCAACGAGCGGATCGCGCTCGATGTGCGCTTCATCGCCACCAGCCGCGCGCCGCTGGCCGAAGAAGTAGCGTTGGGACGCTTTCGCGCAGACCTTCTGTATCGGCTCGACGTGATCAGCCTGCGGGTGCCGTCGCTGGCCGAACGCATCGAGGATATTCCCGCGCTCTTCTGCCGGTTGCTGGCGCAGGCGCAGGCGCGCCACCGCCTGCCCGAGCGCGCGGCCACGCCCGCGCTTCTGGCGGAACTGGCGCGGCGGGACTGGCCCGGCAATGTGCGCGAGTTGCGCAATGCGGCGGAACGCTTTGCGCTCGGGCTCGTCGATCAGCCAGAGGCCAGCGCCGAACCTGGATCCGACCGGACGCTCGCCCGGCAGATGGCGGATCACGAGCGGCGGCTTCTGATCGATGCGCTGATCCGGCATCGCGGCGCGCTGAGGCCGGTCTACGAATCCCTCGGCCTGTCGCGCAAGACGCTCTATGACAAGCTCATGCGCCATGGCATCGACAAGGCAAAGCTGCTGTCCGACCCCGAGGTGATGGGAAATCCCTGACACATGAGGCCCGCATAATGGGTAGATTTCTACACATCGCCCCCGTGAAGGCAGGGCCGGGGAACAAGTTTTCGTCCGAACCGCTTGCAATTGAGAGCATATGCCCCTGTCATGCGCGGGTATCGGTTCCGCAGAGGAGCAGGACCGGACGTTTTACACATGCGTGAAACCCTTGGGAGGATACCATGCGCTTTAGCAAAATCGCGGCAGTTGCCGCATCCCTCGTCATGGCCGCAGGCCTGGCCACGGCACAGGACCGCACCGGCTGGCCGTCGGATCTGACCGTTGGTACGGCAAGCCAGGGCGGCACCTATTTCGTCTATGGCAATGGGCTGGCCAGTTTCATCGGCGAGAGCCTCGGGCTCAATGCCTCGGGTGAAGTAACCGGCGGCCCGGTGCAGAATGCGACGCTGGTGCAGACCGGCGATCACAATATCGGGCTCGTGACCATGGGTCCGGCCTTTGAGGCATGGGTCGGCAAGAGCGAACTGGCGCCGGGGCTCGAGCACAAGGACCTGCGCGCGCTCTTCCCGATGTATCAGACGCCGTTTCAGGTCATCACCCTCAAAAGCTCTGGCATCACCTCTGTCTCGGATCTGGCGGGCAAGCGGGTTGTCGTGGGTCCGGCCGGCGGTACGCCCGGCACATATTGGCCGCGCTTCCTGGAATCGCTGGGCGTGAGCGCCACGGTCAGCAATTCGGGCGCGGCGGACGCCGCCGGCCAGCTCAAGGACGGGCTGGTCGATGCCTTCGCCTTTGCTGCCGGTGTGCCGATCTCGGCCTTCAGCCAGCTGGCCGCCGAAGCGGATGTCGTGATGTTCGGCTTTACCGATGCGGAACTGGCGACGATCCTTGAGAAACACCCCGAAGTGGCGCCGCTCGACATCCCGACGGGCACCTATGCGGGGCATGACTATGACCAGAAATCGGTGGCCATGTGGAACTTTGCCATCGCCAATCAGTCGATGCCCGAAAGCCTCGCCTACGAGATCGTCAAGCTGGTCATGGAAAACCACGACCGCATGTTGCAGATCCATTCCTCGGCCAGCGAGACCCTGCCGGAGAATGCCCTGAACAACAGCTTCCTGCCGTTCCACCCGGGTGCTGTGCGCTATTACGAGGAAAAGGGCATCGCCATTCCCGACGAACTGAAAGGCTGATCGTCGGGATATCCCATGCCAAGGATGACCGGAGCGCTCCCCCGTGGCCGCGCTCCGGTCCGTCACGATCAGCAAGACGCTGAGCCCGCCGACTGGGCCGTTCGCGTCATGGCTTCTCAACCCAACCGGAGTCATTCCCATGTCGTCATCATCGGCGCAGACCTACATTGATCCCAATGAAAGCCTTGCAGAGGGCGCAGACCGCGAAGTTATCGCTGTCAACCAGCGCGTCTTTTCCGGCGCGCTCGGGTATGCCATCGCAGCGCTCTGCGTCGTCTATACCGGGTTTCATCTCTTCTCGATGAATTTCTATCCGATCGAGACATGGGTCTATCGGCTGAGCCATGTGGCGGGCGGTCTGGCCCTTGGGTATCTGCTGTTTTCGGCGCGGATGGTCTCGGACGGGACTGGGGATGAGAGCTATTCAACGCTGGAAAAGCTGTTGTTCTGGCTGGGAGGCGCGCTCATTGTGCTGTCCATGGGGCAGGTCGTGTCAATGCTGGTGCTCAATGACCGGGTGGTGACTGGTGCTCCGGCTGACAAGTATATTTACACCTTGGGGTATCCGCTGATTGCCGGAACGGTGCTGACCATGCTTGCCTCCTGGATGGCGCCATCGCGCGACCGGGGGCTGTTCGCGCCCGCCGATGCGCTGTTGGCTGTGGCGGCAATCACTGTCGGGGCCTACATCATCGGCCATGCCGAATTTCTGCGCATCCGTGCACAAGTCTTTCCGCATCCCAACGACATGTGGGTCTCTATTGCCGGGATCATCCTGATCCTTGAGCTGACGCGCCGGCTGGCCGGGTTGGCTCTGGTGATCATCGTGGGCATGTTCATCCTTTATGGCTTCATCGGTCCGTGGCTGCCGGGTGTGCTCTATCACAAAGGCTATGACCCGGCGCGGTTCTTTGCCTTCATCTATACCGACAACGGCGTGCTTGGGCCGACCACGGCGATCTCATCGACCTATATCATCCTGTTCATCGCCTTCGCGGCCTTTCTTCAGGCCAGCCGGGTCGGTGAGTATTTCATCAACTTCGCCTTTGCCGGTGCGGGCGCGACTCGAGGCGGGCCGGCCAAGGTGGCGGTTTTCGCCTCCGCCCTCATGGGCATGATCAACGGCACATCCGCGGGCAACGTGGTCTCGACAGGATCGCTCACCATCCCGCTGATGAAGAAGGTTGGATACAAGCCGCAGACCGCCGCGAGCGTGGAGGCCGCAGCCTCCACGGGGGGGCAGATCTTGCCGCCGATCATGGGAGCGGGCGCCTTCATCATGGCCGAGATCACCGGCATTCCCTATCGTGACATCGTGATCGCGGCGATCATTCCCGCAGTGCTCTATTTTACCTCCGTCTATTTCATGGTGGACAAGGAGGCGCTGAAGAACGGCATGCAGGGCCTGCCGCGCGACCAGTTGCCGAAGTTCAGTGTGCTGGCGCGGCGCGCCTTTCTCTTCATCCCGATCGTCATCCTGATCGGCGCACTTTTCCTTGGCTATTCGGTGATCCGCGCGGGCACGTTGGCGATGGTGGCTGCGGCAGCCGTAAGCTGGTTCACGCCGCACAAGATGCTGCTAAAGGATGTGCTCTATGCCCTCGAGATCGCGGCGCGGATGTCGCTGCAACTGGTGGCGGTCTGTGCTGCCGCCGGGGTCATCGTTGGGGTCATCGCGCTCACCGGGATCGGGACGCGGTTTTCCTCGATGTTGCTGGGGCTGGCGGGGCAGAGCCAGTTCTTGGCGCTTTTCTTTGCCATGCTGGTGGCGATCATCCTCGGCATGGGCATGCCCACCACGGCGGCCTATGCGGTGGCCGCAGCCGTGGTTGCGCCGGGGCTCATCCGTATGGGGATCGAACCGCTGACCGCGCATTTCTTCATCTTCTACTATGCGGTGATGTCGGCGATCACGCCGCCGGTGGCGCTCGCCTCCTATGCGGGGGCGGCGATCGCGCAATCGGATCCGATGCGCACCTCGGTGGAAAGCTTCAAGTTCGGCCTCGCGGCCTTCATCGTGCCGTTCATCTTCTTCAACAACGCGGCGATGCTCATGCAGGGCAGTGTGATCGACATCCTGCATGTGTTCCTGACGGCGCTGCTCGGGATCTATCTGCTGGCCTCGGGGGTGCAGGGCTGGCTCTTTGGCCGGATCGGCTGGTCGTTGCGCGTGGTGGTGATCTGTGCGGCCCTGGCGATGATCGCCTCGGGCTGGCTGTCGGATCTGATCGGGCTTGCGGTGGCAGCGGTGGTTTTGCTCATCCAGCGCGGCGTGATCACACCCAAGACGATGGCGCGCGGGTCGGACTGAGGGTCGTGTCGCGAGCAGGACGGAAAAGGGCGCAAACGATGGCGGGGCTGAGGCCCCGCCATTGCTATCTATGGGCGAAATTGATTCAGTCATGCCGGGACATCACAGGGAGTCGCACATGCGCTTTTCGGGCCTGCGGGTCATTGCGGAGGGGCTGACCGGGAATCGCGGCTGGCCCGCGCAATGGCGTGATGCGCCACCCAAGGCCGAGTATGACGTGGTGATCATCGGCGGCGGCGGGCATGGTCTGGCAACCGCCCATTATCTGGCGAAACGGCACGGGATTACCAATGTTGCGGTGCTGGAAAAGGGCTATCTCGGGGGCGGCAATGTCGGGCGCAACACCACCATCGTGCGCGCCAACTATTTCCTGCCGGGCAATTCGGAATTCTACAGCCACTCGCTGAAACTCTGGGAAGGGCTTGAGGCGGATCTGAACTACAACGTCATGCATAGCCAGCGCGGCCAGATCGTGCTCTTTCATTCGGACGGGCAGCGCGATGCGATTGTCCGTCGCGGCAATGCGATGATCAATCAAGGTGATGACGCGGAACTCCTGAGCGTGGCGCAGCTCAAGCGCCTTGTTCCCTATCTCGATTACGAACAGGCGCGGTTTCCGATCCATGGCGGGCTCCTGCAGCGGCGTGCGGGCACGGCGCGGCACGATGCGGTGGCCTGGGGCTATGCGCGCAGCGCAAGCGCGCGCGGTGTGGATCTGATCCAGAATTGCGCGGTGACGGGGATCGACATCGAGAACGGTCAGGTGCGCGGCGTGCAGACCACACGCGGCGCGATCCGGGCGCGCAAGGTGGCGATCGTCGTTGCCGGGCGGTCGAGCGAGGTGGCGGCGATGGCGGGGCTGCGCCTGCCCATCGAGAGCCATGTGTTGCAGGCCTTTGTCACCGAGGGGCTGAAGCCGGTCGTCCATCACGTCATCAGCTTCGGCATGGGGCATTTCTACATCAGCCAGTCGGACAAGGGCGGGCTGGTCTTTGGCGGCGATCTCGACATGTATGCCTCCTACGCCGCGCGGGGCAATCTGCCGCTGGTCGAACATGTGATGGAGGCGGGCATGACGCTCATGCCGATGATCGGCAATGCCCGCGTGCTGCGCAGCTGGGGGGGCATCATGGACATGTCGCCCGACGGCTCTCCGATCATAGATCACAGCCCCGTCGAGGGGCTCTATCTCAATTGCGGTTGGTGCTATGGCGGGTTCAAGGCAGTGCCGGGATCGGGCGATGCCCTGGCGCATCTCATCGCCACCGACCGTCCGCATCCGGCCGCTGCAGGGTTTCGGCTGGATCGATTCACGACGGGTCGGGGGCTGATGGACGAGGAAGGCACCGGCGCGCAGCACAACCTGCATTGAGCCGGGTGGAAAGGGCGGGACCTTGAGTATTTTTGGAACGATGAAAGCACGGGCGAGATGAGACTTGACTGTCCCATCTGCGGCGAGCGGGATCGTCGCGAGTTTTATTATCAGGGGGCGGCGCTGCGGCGGCCCGCGGCGGAGGTCTGGGGGCCGGACTGGGACGACTACATCCACAACCGCGAAAACCCAGCGGGTGTGACGCGCGATCTGTGGCAGCATGAGCAGGGCTGCGGCGCCTGGCTGGTGGTGACGCGCAACACGGTGACGCATGAGGTGCTTGATGTCACGCTTGCGGCGGAGATGGGCGCATGAGGATCGAAGGCAAAGGGCTGATCGACCGGACGCGTCCGGTGAGTTTTCACTTCGATGGGCACCGTTATCAGGGGTTTCAGGGCGACACGCTGGCCTCCGCGCTTCTCGCCAATGGTCTGCGGATGATCGCGCGCTCGTTCAAGTATCACCGTCCGCGGGGTGTGATGACGGACAGCAGCGCGGAGCCCAACGCGTTGGTCACAGTGGGACGTGGAGCCGCACAGGAGCCCAACCTGCGGGCAACCACGATCGAGTTGCAGGAGGGGCTTTGGGCGTGCAGTCAGAACCGCTGGCCGACGTTGGGGCTGGATGTGTTGGCGGTCAACGATCTCTTTGCTCGGTTTCTGGGGGCTGGGTTCTATTACAAGACATTCATGTGGCCGAGGGCTTTCTGGGAGCGGGTTTACGAGCCTTTGATCCGCCGGGCGGCTGGGCTGGGCGCGCTGTCGGGGGCGTCGGCCGAGGACCGCCATGAGCGGGCCTTTGCGCATTGCGATGTGCTGGTGATCGGCGGTGGGCCTGCCGGGCTGATGGCGGCGCGCGCGGCGGCGGAGGCGGGGGCCGATGTGATCCTTGCGGAAGAGGATACGCGACTTGGCGGGCGGATCCTGGCCGAATGCGGCGAAATCGATGGTCTGGCTGCTCTGCAATGGGTCGAAGAAATCGCAGGCCAACTGGCCGGGATGCCGAATGTCCGGATCATGACGCGCACCGCTGTCACCGGGGCCTATGATGGCGGCACCTATGGCGCGCTCGAACGGATGGCACCCGATGTGGCGGATCGACCTCATGCGCCCAAGGGCTGTTTCTGGCGCATCGTGGCGCGGCGCGCGGTGCTGGCGAGTGGGGCCTTGGAGCGGCCCGTGGCATTCCCTGACAATGACCGGCCCGGCGTGATGATGGCCGGGGCGGTGCGGGCCTATGTCAACCGTTGGGGGGTGGCGCCGGGGCGCGCCACGGTGGTTTTTGGCAACAATGACAGTGCGCATCGCGCGGTGGCAGACTTGCAGGAGGCGGGCGTGCATGTCGCGGCGCTGGTTGATGCGCGGTCTTACGCGACCTGCGATCTTGACGTGCCGTTCTACCCGGGCGCGCAGGTCTGTGGCACGTCCGGGCGGCGAGGACTTGAATCGGTGGCGCTGGCGACGCCGCGCGGCGTGGAGCGGATCGCTGCGGACTGTCTGGCGGTCTCGGGCGGCTGGAATCCGAGTGTGCATCTGGCCTGCCATATGGGGGCTCGGCCGGTCTGGGATCCGGTGTTGCAGGCGTTCCTGCCGCCCGAAGGTGCTGTGCCGGGGCTTTGCGCGGCAGGCGCGGCGGCGGGGCGGTTCTCGACCCGTGCCTGTCTGGAAAGCGGTCTGGCCGAGGGGCGGCGTGCGGCGCGCGATCTGGGGCTTTCTACCCCGGACCTGACGGTGCCAATGGCGGAGGATCACGTCTATGACATTCTGCCGCTGTGGCGGGTCGAAGGGCGCGGCCGGGCCTGGCTCGATTTTGCCAATGACGTGACGGTCAAGGATGTCGAACTGGCCGCGCGGGAGAGTTTCCGCTCGGTCGAGCACATGAAGCGCTACACGACGCAGGGCATGGCGCCCGATCAGGGCAAGAACTCCAATGTTGGCGCGCTGGCGGTTCTGGCCGAGACGACGGGGCAGGGGATTGCCGAGACTGGCACCACGACCTTTCGTCCGCCCTATGTGCCGGTGCCGATCGCGGCCCTCGGGGCGGGGGGCAAGGGCAAGGGCTTTGCGCCCGAGCGCCTGACCACGTCTCATGCCGAGAGCCTCGCGCGCGGTGCGCCGATGATCGAGGCAGGTCTCTGGTATCGGCCAAGCTATTTCCCCAAGACGGGCGAGCACCATTGGCGACAGTCCTGCGACCGCGAGGTGGTAATGGTGCGCGAGGCTGTCGGCATCTGCGATGTCTCGACGCTGGGCAAGATCGACCTGCAAGGCCCGGATGCGGCGCGTTTTCTCGATTTCGTCTACACCACCCGCTTCTCCACGCTGAAGGTCGGTCGGGTGCGCTATGGCCTCATGCTGCGCGAGGATGGGCATGTGATGGATGACGGCACCTGCGCGCGGCTGGCAGAGCATCACTACCTGATGACCACCACCACGGCGGCGGCGGGGCAGGTGATGCGGCATCTCGAATTCGTGCATCAAGGTCTGCGGCCCGAATGGGATCTGCGCATGGTGTCGGTCACAGAACAATGGGCACAGTTTGCCGTGGCGGGCCCGCGGTCGCGTGATCTGCTCAATGGGCTGCTCGAGGTGCCGATCGACGATGCGGGAATGCCTTACATGGGTTGCGGCGCGGTGCGCTTGGGCGGCGTGGCGGCGCGGCTCTTTCGGATCTCCTTTTCAGGCGAGCATGCCTATGAGATCGCGGTGCCCGCGCGCTATGGCGCGGCGCTCTTTGCGTCGCTTGTCAAGGCGGCCGAGACGATGGGCGGCGGGCCCTACGGGATGGAGGCGCTCAACGTGCTCCGGATCGAGAAGGGGTTCATCACCCATGCCGAGATCCACGGGCGCGTCACGGCCTTTGACATCGGGATGCAGGGGATGATGAGCACCAAGAAGGATTTCATCGGCAAGGCGGCCGCCAGCCGCCCCGGTCTGCTGGCGGTGGACCGCGAACAGCTTGTCGGCCTGCGCCCCGTTGGCGCGATCAAGGAACTGTTGGCGGGCGCCCATCTGTTCGGCGAGGATGCCGAAGCGATCAGCGTCAACGATCAGGGTTATGTCACGAGTGCCTGCTATTCGCCTACGCTGGGTCATGTGATCGGGCTGGGGTTTCTCAGGCGCGGCCGGGCGCGACTCGGCGAGCAGGTGCGAGCGGTCGATCATTTGCGCGGCTCCGAGACGCTCTGCGAGGTGACGGAGATCGTGCAACATGATCGGGAAGGGGGCAGGGTTCGTGGCTGACTTGCAAGCAAAGACGCCCCTTGCGGGGCGAGGGCCCGTCACGGTTGCGGGGGTGAGTCTGAGCGAGATCGCTCTGGGGCCGATGACCTCGATTGCGCCCTACAAGGGAAAGGTCGCGGCTCTGTCGGAGGCGCTTCAACGGGCGCATGGCATGGCGTGGCCAATGACTGGGAAGATGACTGGGCAGATGACTGGGCCCGAAGGCACGTGGGCGCTCTGGTTCGCGCGGGACATGGCGCTCTTGATCGGCCCCGTGCCGGATCCTGCCCTCGCGGCCCATGCGGCACTCACCGATCAGTCCGACGCCTGGGCAGTGCTGCGCCTTGCCGGGCCGGGCGCGCGCGATGTGCTGGCGCGTCTGTGTCCGCTCGACCTTCGCCCTCGGGTGTTCAAGCGCGGGCAGGTTGTCCGCACCATCCTAGCGCACAGGACGGCGGCGATCCTCTGCATGGAGGAGGACGTTTTCTGGATCATGGTCTTTCGTTCGATGGCAACAGGTCTGGTGCACGAGATTGAAACCGCATTGCTTCGGTTCGCCGCACGGCATGTTTCTTGTTGAAGGTCGCTGACATCGACGGGCGACTGGACTAGATTACGCGCAAATGCTTGCTGATGAGGATCGCGATGCGCCGGACACTTCTGATTGCCGCCCTGACTGCCCTGCCGCTGGGTGCCGTGGCACAAAACCCGATCTGTGCGCCATCGGGCGCCATCGTGCAGGCGGCGGTCGAGGCGCGCAGCGCCGGGCAGGACGCTGCGACGGCAATCACGACGATCAGCGACGGCTTGCCCGAGGACAACAAGAATTACAAACCAGCAGTTCCGCCTCTGGTGGAGTGGGTCTATACCCTGCCTGAGGAGCAGTTGGGCGCGGGCGTGGCCGAGGCCTATGTCGCGGCCTGCGAGGCGCAATAGCGCGGACTGGACTTTGACGTGGCACTGGCCAATATAGGCTCATGAGCCTGCCGCCCGGATTTCTGGAAGATATGCAAAACCGCCTCTCGCTCAGCCATGTGGTCGGGCGCAAGGTGGTCTGGGACATGCGCAAGTCCAACCCGGCCAAGGGCGATATGTGGGCGCCTTGCCCCTTTCATCAGGAAAAGACCGCCTCCTTTCATGTCGATGACCGTCAGGGCTTCTACTACTGCTTCGGATGTCACGCCAAGGGCGACGCGATTACTTTCGTCCGGGAAACCGAGAATGTCGATTTCATCGAGGCGGTGAGGATCCTGGCCACCGAAGCCGGCATGACGATGCCGGAGCGGGACAGCCAGGCGCAGGCCAAGGCGGACCGGCGCGGGCAGCTGACCGAGGTGATGGAACATGCCGTGAAATTTTTTGGTCTGCAATTGCGGGCAGGCGCGGGCGCTGTGGGGCGTGACTATCTGCGGGGGCGCGGGCTTGACGAGGCAACGCAGGCGCGGTTCGATCTGGGCTTTGCGCCCGACGGCTGGCAGGGGCTCTGGGATCATCTGACAGCCAAGGGGGTGGCGGCCGACCTGATCCTCGCCTGCGGGCTGGCCAAGGACAGCCAGAAGGGCTCCAAGCCCTATGACACCTTCCGCAACCGCATCATGTTCCCGATCCGCGATGCGCGCGGACGCTGCATCGCCTTTGGCGGGCGGGCGATGGACCCCGGTGACAGCGCCAAATATCTCAATTCGCCCGAGACCGAACTCTTTGACAAGTCCCGCACGCTCTACAATCTCGGCCCCGCCCGCGAGGCGGCCGGAAAGGGCAAGCCGCTCATCGTGGCCGAAGGCTACATGGATGTGATCGCCCTTGTGGCGGCCGGGTTCGAAGCGGCAGTGGCGCCGCTTGGCACCGCCGTGACCGAGCATCAGCTTGAAATGCTCTGGCGGATCAGCCCGGAACCGCTCATCGCCCTTGACGGGGATCAGGCGGGATTGCGCGCGGCCTACCGGGTGATCGATCTGGCGCTGCCGCTTCTTGCAGCGGGAAAATCGCTGCGCTTCGTGCTCTTGCCCGAGGGCAAGGATCCCGATGATCTCCTGCGCAGCGATGGGCCGGGAGCGGTGCAGGCGCTGATCGCGCGGGCGCTGCCGATGGTGCAGCTGCTCTGGCAGCGCGCGACGGAGGGACGCGATTTCGACAGCCCCGAACGCCGTGCGGCGCTGGAGCGCCTGTGCAAGGAAAAGACCGACCTGATCCGCGATCCCGCCCTGCGCGGCCATTATGAGCGCGAGCTCAAGGACCTGCGCTGGCAGCTTTTCAATCCGCGCCGCAGCTTTGCACCGCGCGCCCGCGGTGGGAAATGGCCGCCACCCGAACCCGCGCGGGCCAGCACCAAAAGCTCTCTGCTGGTCGCCTCTGGCCGGGATAGCGAGATACATCTGCGCGAGGCAGTCATTTTGGCGACGCTGATTGCCTGCCCTCAGGTTTCTGACCGCTTCGAGGCGGATCTCGAACGGATGGAATGCCGCGACCCGATGCATGCCCGGTTGCGGGATCTTCTCTTGCGGTTTGATGTTGGGAACCCCGACACTTTTCGGGCCGAGATCACGGCGGCGATGGGGGCGGATACCATTGAAAAACTGATGGCGCTGCCCCATGTTGCGATCACCCCGAGCTTGCGCCACCCGAACGATGACGAGCTTGCCGTGCGGACGCTGGAAGAGGAGCTGCGCAAGCTGGCCGCGCAGCGCGGTGTTCTGGCAGAAGTATCGGAGGCAAGCGCCGATATGGCCGGTCTCGCCGATGAAGCGGTGACATGGCGGTTGCGGCAGGCGGCGGAGGCGCGCAACAGGGCTGTTCGAAGTGAGCAGGAGGACAAGACGGAATACGATCTGGCGGCCAATGGCACACGGATCAAACGAGACGAGAAAGAGCAATTCGACGCACTGCTCGGCAAGATAACATTTTCCAAACCGAAACGTTGACAAACTTTGGAGAGGAAGAGACCGGAAAATCAGGGTAAGCGGGTGTTCGAATCACCAGATCGCGCTATTGATTCGTAAATCGCGAATCACCCGCCCGTCCACAGACCAGGAGTAGTTCATGGCCGCCAAGGATACCGAAGAGCAGACGCAAGATGACTCCGAGGCCGAGGTATCGCTCGACATGAGCCAAGCGGCGGTCAAGCGCATGATCGCCGAGGCGCGGGAAAAGGGCTTTATCACCTACGACCAGCTCAATGAGGTGCTGCCCCCCGATCAGGTGTCCTCGGAACAGATCGAGGACGTGATGTCGATGCTCTCGGAAATGGGCATCAACATCATTGAAGGCGAAGAAGGCGAAGATGAGCAGGGCCGCTCGACGGCGCTTGCCGAGGTCGGCAAGCGTGGCGAGATCACGCTCGGCTCGGGCAAGGATGAAAAACTCGATCGCACCGATGATCCGGTGCGCATGTATCTGCGCGAGATGGGTTCGGTCGAACTCTTGAGCCGTGAGGGCGAGATCGCCATCGCCAAGCGGATCGAGGCCGGACGCAACACGATGATCGCCGGGCTTTGCGAAAGCCCGCTGACTTTTCAGGCGATCACGATCTGGCGCGACGAATTGCTTGGCGAAGATATCCTGTTGCGTGACGTGATCGATCTTGAGGCAACATTCGGCAATCAATTGGGTGAAGATGGCGTCGAGCCAGTGATCGAGGCGGCGAATGTTCCCGGCGCCCCTTCGGGTGGCCGAGGCGGAGAGGAAATTGATCTCGACGCCGACGGCAACCCGATCATGAACGATGAAGACGATGAAGATGACGACCAGGTCAGCATGAGCCTTGCTGCCATGGAATGCGTGCTCAAACCGCAGGTTCTTGCGACGCTCGACCGGATTGCCGAGGATTACGTCCACCTTTCGGAAATGCAGGACAGCAGGATTTCGGCGACGCTCAACGAGGATGGTTCTTTCAGCCGCGAGCAGGAAGCAACCTATCAGACATTGCGCTCGGAGATTGTCGAACTGGTCAACGGTTTGCATCTGCACAACAACCGGATCGAGGCGCTGATCGATCAACTTTACGGTATCAACCGAAGGATCATGCAGATCGATTCCGCGATGGTCAAACTGGCCGATCAGGCCCGGATCAATCGCAACGAATTCATCGAGGCCTATCGTGGGCGCGAGCTTGATCCCAACTGGCTTGAGGATATGGCACGCAAATCCGGCCGCGGCTGGCAGATGTTCATGGAGCGCAGCGCCGAAAAAGTAACTGAGCAGCGCGCCGACATGGCGCAGGTCGGGCAATATGTCGGCCTCGACATCAGCGAATTCCGCCGCATCGTCAATCAGGTGCAGAAGGGCGAGAAAGAGGCCCGTCAAGCCAAGAAGGAAATGGTCGAGGCCAACCTTCGGCTGGTCATCTCAATCGCCAAAAAATACACGAACCGTGGCCTGCAATTCCTTGATCTCATTCAGGAAGGCAATATTGGCCTGATGAAGGCGGTGGACAAGTTCGAGTATCGCCGCGGCTACAAGTTCTCGACCTACGCGACCTGGTGGATTCGCCAGGCGATCACCCGCTCGATTGCCGATCAGGCCCGAACCATCCGCATTCCCGTGCACATGATCGAGACGATCAACAAGTTGGTGCGCACGGGCCGTCAGATGCTGCACGAGATCGGACGGGAGCCGACACCCGAGGAACTGGCCGAAAAGTTGCAGATGCCGCTCGAGAAGGTCCGCAAGGTGATGAAGATCGCCAAGGAGCCTATTTCTCTCGAAACGCCGATCGGCGACGAGGAGGACAGCCAACTTGGTGACTTCATCGAGGACAAGAACGTCATCCTGCCTCTGGATAGCGCCATTCAGGATAACCTCAAGGAAACCACGACGCGGGTTCTCTCCTCGCTCACCCCGCGCGAGGAACGGGTGCTGCGGATGCGCTTTGGGATCGGCATGAACACCGACCACACGCTGGAGGAAGTCGGCCAACAATTCAGCGTGACCCGTGAACGGATCAGGCAGATCGAGGCCAAGGCGCTCAGAAAGCTGAAACATCCGTCGCGGTCCCGGAAATTGCGGAGTTTCCTTGATCAGTGAGGCCACGAGCGCGATCTATTCTGCGGCCATGCAGATGCCGCAGAGCGCCAAGCGATTGCCCAACTGTTCAGTCTGGTCCAGATCAGGCCAAAAGCGACTGCGTGTCGTAAAGCGTACTATAGGCCTCCGGGGCATTGCCTTGGGGGCACTTGCGTTGGTTGGGGCTCAATTCAATGACGAGAGACTGCGCGGCACCCTCGCGGTCAGGTGGCAGCCCCCACGGTAATGCGCGGCGTTTCACGGTCGACCAACGCGATATCGTTCCCCCCATGTCAAGCGGCGCAGGTAAGCCGACAGGGATTGCGAGGCGATGTCGCGTTCCCCGCCGATGGCCGTAAAATCCATGCCCGCCGTCGAGACCCTCTGGAGCGGCCAACTGGCCCTAGGTCTGCTTGCTTGTGCAAGGCTCTGGATGACGGTGAGATGTTGCTGGACAACCGCTCCGCTTTGATATCCTGCCAGACCACCAGTCTTTGCGATCCGCTCAACCCGCGTCGATGCGCGCTGCCATGATGGCAATCGCCCTTTGATAGACGCTGGCCGCGTTCCATTGCTGGAGGATCGGGAAATTAGGCTGGCCTTCTTGATATCCCAGGCCTGGTTGCCAGCCTTTCTGGCGCAGGAAATTGGCGGTAGAGGCCAACGCATCGGGCAGGGTGTAAAAGTCCACACGGCCGTCGCCATTGCCATCCACGCCATAGTTCAGCGCATTACCAGGCAGAAACTGAGTATGGCCAAGTTCGCCATGTCTGGCCCCCTTGGTCTGGGCCGTGATCGTCCCCTGATCGACCAGTTTCAACGCCCCGATGGCGTGAGGTCGAAAGAAATCGGACCGGCGGCAGTCAAAGGTCAGCGTAACGATCGCCGAAACTACGGCTGTATCGCCCATGAAGCCACCAAATCCGGTTTCCATGCCATGTATGGCGATCAGAACGCCCGCGGGCACGCCAAACTGGCGCTCCAGAGAGTCGTAAAACGCTGTGTCGCGCGTCCGTCGCTTACGTCCCTGGGAGACGATTGTGTCTGCCCCCCGCACCTGCATGAATTTCTCAAGACTGAAGCGAAAACTTTTCTGATTGCGATCCGCCGCGATTGTGCTGCTTGAATACTGCGCCTGAGAGAGCGCTTCGAGGCCGCGTGGGCCAACGCCTGCTGCTCGGGCCTCTTTGGCAAAGGTAGCTTTCCACGTTGAAAAACCGTTTGCGCTTTCGCCACAGGGTGCGGCGCGTGCGGCCCCATTGAGAGCGACAGCCAGACCAAGTCCAAGCAGCAGGCAGGATCGACCGGACTGAAACATCACGACACTCCTTCAAAACATGCTTGATCAGAGTGTAGCGGTTTGAACATCCTTCACAAGAGTCGCGCTCCGGGATCGCATGTCGGACTAGCCAAGGATACTCTGAACGGCGATCATGGCCTGAGCGGTGCTTCCCGTTGCCTGCAAAGCGATGAATGTCCCGGTCAGCGCCGCGGTCTGTGATGTCAACCGCAGGTTTTCTCCGCGCAACAGATTGAAAACCACCAACGCCGCAGCAACTGGCAAGGCAAAAATCCCCAAGGAGATGGTAAACAGCCAGACAGAGAGGCGAAGCGCCGCGCTCTTTTCTGGATCGGTGCGCAAGCCTTCGTGAGACGGTGATGCGTCTTCTGCACTCTCGCGAAACACCGCACGGAGGGCTCCGTCGGCTCCGCTTTGGCCAATTTTTGTGCCCTTTTCGTTCAGCCGGGCCAGCAAGGCATCGTTGGTTTGATCGATATCCGGCAGGCTCTCGCGTCGGGGCTGATTTTGCGCCGCAAGGGCCCGCCTCGACCGTTCGACCGTTTCCGGTCCGCTGGCAAGGCCGACGTCTTCCTCGGACAAGGTGGTTGCCATGCGAAAATCGGCACTGGAGAGAACCGCCATCGGATCAACCCATTGCACATAGTCCGGGGCCAATGTGGCGTGCAATGTCTGCAGGGCGTGGGCCATGATTGACAATGCAAGGTCATTTTCCGGCTCTGACGATTCATCCGGCGATTCATCCGGTAGCGAGTCCGCGCGGACAAGGGTGAGCTTGATATACTGCGCGGCGGGCCGATCTAGCGTGGGCACGATGCGGTCAGATTCGATGTCAATGTGCAAGGCGTAAGACGCAGTTCGCAGAGTTACCGAGGTTTCAGAAAGAACCCGAAAGCCCGCGATCTGCTCGTCCAGCCTGTCCAGGGTGGCACAGACACGATTGCCGATCCTCACGATATCGAAGCTTCTCATACCGAGAAATACTAGCCCTGCCGTAACCTTGTCAGCGGTTTTGGTCATCGTGGCACCCATTTATTCCGTTCTTCCGTTGCTTATGCATCGGGAAGGTGGAACCAGTTTGTTTCAATTGTGATTAGATTTGGGCAATCCACCGGTTTTCAGAGTTTTGGTTCCAAGCCGTTAACGACCAGTGGGAAACAACAGAGGCACCCGTTTCGGGGTGCCTCTGCAAGTAGCATCATGGTCAAAAATCAGGCGTGGAGCGCACTTAGCCGCTGTAATACATCTCGAATTCAACCGGATGTGGCGTGTGCTCGAATTTGTGCACCTCTTCCATCTTGAGTACGATATAGGCCTCGATCTGTTCCTTGGTGAACACGTCGCCTGCCAGCAGGAACGCGTGATCGGCGGCCAGACACTCGAGCGCCTCGCGAAGGCTGCCGCAAACGGTCGGTATGTCCTTGAGCTCTTCAGCCGGCAGATCGTAGAGGTTCTTGTCCATTGCTTCGCCGGGGTCGATCTTGGACTTGATCCCGTCGAGACCCGCCATCAGCAGGGCAGAAAACGCAAGATAGGGGTTGGCACTCGGATCGGGAAAGCGCGCCTCGACACGTTTGGCTTTGGGGCTTTCGGTCCACGGAATACGAACACAGCCCGAGCGGTTGCGTGCGGAATAGGCGCGCAGAACGGGGGCCTCAAAGCCGGGGATCAGGCGTTTGTAGCTGTTTGTGCCGGGGTTGGTAAAGGCATTCAGCGTCTTGGCATGTTTCAAAATGCCGCCAATGAAATAGAGCGCTTCCTGGCTCAGATCGGCGTAGCGATCACCGGCGAAAAGCGGTTTGCCATCTTTCCAGATCGACATGTTGACATGCATGCCCGACCCGTTGTCGCCATAGATCGGCTTTGGCATGAACGTGGCCGACTTGCCATAAGCATGAGCCACATTGTGGATCACATACTTGTATTTCTGGATCTCATCAGCCTGTTTGGTCAGTGTTCCAAAGATCAGGCCCAACTCGTGCTGGCAACTCGCCACCTCATGGTGATGTTTGTCAACCTTCATCCCCATGCGTTTCATGGTCGAGAGCATTTCGGCGCGAATGTCTTGCGCGTCGTCAACCGGGTTGACTGGAAAATAGCCGCCCTTGAGGCCCGGGCGGTGGCCGGTATTGCCGGTCTCATACTCGGTGTCCGTGTTCCAGGACGCATCGATCGCATCGACCTGATAGGACACCTTGTTGATCGTGTTCGAAAACCGCACGTCGTCGAAGATGAAGAACTCTGCTTCGGGCCCGAAATAGGCGGCATCGCCGATGCCGGAAGACTTGAGATAGGCTTCGGCCTTTTGTGCCGTGCCGCGCGGGTCGCGCTCGTAGGATTCGCCGGTATCGGGCTCGACAATCGAGCAATGGATGCACAACGTCTTTTCGGCGTAGAACGGGTCGAGATAGGCGCTCTCGGTGTCTGGCATGAGTTTCATGTCCGACGCTTCGATGGACTTCCAGCCGGCAATCGACGATCCGTCGAACATGAAGCCTTCGTCGAGGAAATCTTCATCCACGAGGTCTGCAACTACGGTGACGTGCTGCAACTTGCCGCGCGGGTCGGTAAAGCGGATATCGACATAATCGACATCCTCATCCTTCATTAGCTTGAGAACTGCGTCCTTGCTCATTCTCTTGTCCTTTTCTTACTGAGATAGGGGTTTAGAGCGCGTCCGAACCGGTCTCGCCGGTGCGGATGCGTATGGCTTGCTCAACGGGACTCACGAAAATCTTGCCGTCGCCAATCTTGTCTGTCTTTGCCGCGTCGATGATGGCCTGGATTGCGGCATCGACCTGATCGTCGTCGATCACGATGTCGATCTTTACCTTGGGCAGGAAATCGACCACATATTCCGCACCTCGATAGAGCTCTGTATGGCCTTTCTGCCGGCCAAAGCCCTTGACCTCGATGACCGAAAGGCCCTGAATCCCAGCGTCTTGCAGCGCCTCCTTGACCTCATCGAGTTTGAACGGCTTGATGATGGCTTCGATCTTTTTCATCGGCTCTGGCCTCCCGGACTGGCGTTTCGCCTTGTGCAGACCACTTCTCAGGGGCAGGCTCAATCCGTTAGCATGAACAATCGAGATGAGACCGGAGTAGCCCACAGGTTAAGCCTAAAAAATAGGCTTTTAGGTCATAATATAATCGAAAATGAATCGCAGAGCCCCGAAGATGATCGAATTGCTGACAGCTGCTCAAATGCGGATCCTCGAACACGCGGCCATCGAGTCGGGTGCGGTGACAGGTTGCGAGTTGATGGAGCGCGCCGGGCATGGTGTGGTCGCGGCGGTGTTTTCTCAATGGCCGGATCTGGCGCAGGCGTCGCAAAAGGCGGTGGTGCTCTGTGGTCCCGGCAATAATGGCGGCGACGGTTTCGTGGTGGCGCGGCTCTTGCGGGACTGGGGCTGGCGGGTGGAGGTGTTGTTCGATGGGGATCCGGTGCGGCTTTCGCGTGACGCGCGTGCCAACTATGATCGCTGGGTTGTCACGAGCGGATCGGTCCTGACAGACAGCCTGCCCGCCGCGGCGCTCAACGCGGATCTGTGCGTGGATGCGTTGTTCGGTGTCGGGCTATCCCGGCCCTTGCAAGGGAAAGCGCTTGAATGGGTTCGGGCCTGCGGAAACGCTCTTGCAGCAAGGACAGTGGCGGTCGATCTGCCCTCTGGTCTGTGCGGCGACAGCGGACGGGTGCTGGGGGCAACGGCTGTCCGAGCGGCGCTAACTGTCAGCTTTCATGCGGCAAAGCGGGGGAGTTATCTGGGCCGCGGTCCAGAGCATTGCGGCAAGGTGGTCGTTGCGGATATCGGCTTGTCGGCTGCGCCGGGAACAGGTGATGTCCGGCTCTTGCAGGGCAATCAGGCCGCCGGTCTTGGCAAGGATGAAAGGGCGCACAAATATTCGAATGGTCACGCCCTGATCCTGACCGGGGGGGCAGGCAAGACCGGCGCGGCGCGGCTGGCGGCGCGTGGTGCTCTGCGGATCGGGGCAGGCGTTGTGACACTGGGCGTGCCGCCCCTGGCTCAAAGCGAGGTGGCCAGCCAGATCACGGCGCTGATGCTTGCGCCGGTCGAGGATGGCATGGCTCTGGCAGAGGTCTTGCGGGATGGTCGCATCACCGCGCTTTGCCTCGGGCCCGGATTGGGGCTCGAGCGTGCGCGGGATCTTGTTCCTGTGGCTTTGGGTGCAGGCAGGGCGGTGGTTCTGGATGCAGATGCCCTGACGGCCTTTGCCGATGGGCCAGAGCAGCTCTTTGCAAAGCTGCACAGCGGGTGCATCCTGACACCACATGGCGGAGAATTTGAACGGATATTTCCAGATATTGCGAGGACGCTGACGGCGCCTTCCAAAGAGGGTCCAGCCTATTCCAAAGTGGATGCGACGCGCGCTGCGGCGCGGCGCGCAGGCTGCGTGGTGCTGTTCAAGGGGCCGGACACGGTGATTGCCGATCCACAAGGTCGGTGTGGTATCAGCTCTGCCCACTATGAGCGCGCTGCGCCCTGGTTGGCGACCGCAGGGTCGGGCGACGTGCTTGCGGGTTTCATTGCCGGACTTCTGGCGCGCGGCATTGAACCACTGCGGGCGGGACAACTGGCGGCGGGGCTGCATGTCGAGTGTGCACGGCACTTCGGTCCGGGCCTGATTGCCGAAGATCTGCCCGAGGAACTGCCCAAGGTGCTGCGCATGCTCGACCTTTAGGCTCTGACGGAGCGTGGCGCGGTTGTCACAGCGCTCGCCAGTTCAAGTCCGTCCACATAGAGGATATGCGCAGCGTCAAAGACGAGGCTGAAAAGCAGAATGTCTTGCCTATCCCGAAGGGTAACGAATTCGCCGTCCACCAGGCGGGAAACAGGCACCAACGTCTCGCGTGCGCCAAAGATCGCCTGCGCACGCCAGTCTCGCACCAGGATCATCTGGCCCGCGGGCAGGATGACGTCGCGGTCGGGGCGGGTATGGCCAAGCGATCCGGCCTGAATTCTGACCACGTGGACCCGATGCCAGGCCGCCTTGATCTGTCTGACCACAGCTTTACCGGTATCGCGGGTCACGATGCGATCTCCAGGTCGGAGATCGGTCACACTCTTCTCTCCGTCCAGCGTGAGGATGATGCTTTCGGCGCTCAGGCCGCCAGCGTCTACCGGGGGCTTTGTGGCCAATCCACCGTCCCACCGCCCGACCGTTTTCGGTTTCATGGCGCGTTCCATTCTGTATCTGCCTCAGTTTTGCGTTAGAATATGGCAGCAATGGGTTAATGTCGCGCCTTTTTTCCTGTCCACTGGCACCGCGTCCGAGGAATTTTCTCCTCGCATCGACAGGCCCGCTTTGCTAGAGACTGCGCCAACCATCTGCGCGAGCAGTGATGGGCCATGCGGGTGTGGCGAAATTGGTAGACGCACCAGATTTAGGTTCTGGCGCCGCAAGGCGTGGGGGTTCAAGTCCCTTCACCCGCACCAATCCAGTCTCGTACAAGACGGGCAGACGCCCGAAAACTGGCGCTTTGCCCTTGCGCACGGGCACCGGCCCCCCTAGAAGATCCGTGATTTTGACCGCTGCGGACGCCTCCGCGGCCCGAATGCACTGGATGAGGACGAACATGCAGGTCACAGAGACCCTGAACGAAGGCTTGAAGCGCGGCTACAAGATGATCTTGTCGGCAACGGATCTGGACGCCAAGGTGAATGAAAAGCTGAAGGAGGCCCAGCCCGACATCGAGATCAAGGGCTTTCGCAAGGGAAAAGTGCCGCTGCCTCTTTTGAAAAAGCAATTTGGCCAGCGGGTGCTCGGCGAAGCGATGCAAGAGGCCGTCGATGGCGCCATGTCCCGACACTTTGAGGAAAAGGGCGAGCGACCAGCCTTTGAGCCTGCTGTCAAGATGGCGAACAAGGACTGGAAGGAAGGTGACGACGTCGAGATCGAGATGAGCTACGAGGCGCTGCCCGAGGTGCCCGATGTCGATCTGAAAACTCTGACACTCGAACGTCTTGTCGCCAAGGCCGACGGCGCGGCGGTGGATGAGGCGCTCAAGAACCTTGCCGAGAGCGCGCAGGACTTCAAAGACCGCAAGGCCGGGTCAAAGGCCAAGGATGGCGATCAGGTCGTGATCGATTTCGTGGGCAAGGTCGCTGGCGAGCCATTCGAAGGCGGTAGTGCCGAGGACTATCCGCTGGTCCTGGGCTCCAACAGCTTTATCCCCGGATTCGAGGCACAATTGGTGGGTGTCAAGGCGGGCGAGGAAAAGGCCGTGAGCGTGACCTTCCCCGCAGAATATCAGGCCGCACATCTTGCCGGCAAGGAGGCGGTATTCGACTGCACCGTCAAGGCGGTTCGCCAGCCCGTTGCCGCCGAAATCTCCGATGCTCTGGCTCAGAAATTCGGTGCCGAGGATCTGGCCGCGCTCAAGACCCAGATTGCCGAGCGTCTGGAGCAGGAATATGCCAGCGCGGCGCGTGCGATCCTCAAGCGGAACGTGCTGGATCGTCTCGATGAAATGGTCAGCTTCGAACTGCCCCCGACCATGGTCGAAACCGAGGCAAGGCAAATCGCGCATCAGCTCTGGCATGAAGAGAATGCGGAAGTTCATGGCCATGATCATCCCGAAATTGAGGTGAGCGAAGAGCACACCAGACTTGCCGAACGCCGGGTGCGGCTGGGATTGCTTCTGGCGGATTTGGGTCAGAAGGCCAAGGTCGAGGTAACGGATGCGGAAATGACGCAGGCGGTCATGACGCAGGCGCGGCAGTATCCGGGCCATGAGCGCGAGTTTTTCGAATTCGTACAGAAGAACCCGCAGATGCGTCAGCAACTGCGCGCGCCGATCTTCGAGGATAAGGTGATTGACTATGTCGTCGAGCTGGCAAGTGTCAGCAATAGCGACGTTTCCAAGGAAGATCTCGAAAAGGCAATCGAGGCAATGAACGAAGCCTGATGCCGGGATTGCCGTCAGACGTGTGAAGGGCCGCTCCGGGGAGAATAGAGCGGCCCTTTTCGTTCATGCATTCTGTGCAATCAACCAGTGCCAAATGATCGCGATACACAAGTGCCCTCTTGGGGGTCAGGCGCGCATGTCAGAACGTGAACGAATCCTGTCCGCGAGTGCTGCCTTAAGGCGCAGCGCGGCATGTTTTTCCTTTTCGGTCGCCGATTCGCTGATCTGATCGTCGCAGTATTTTTCGAGATCAGCAGAGACGCGCGCGGCACCATTGACAGTGCCAAAACTTTCATAGCTTTCTGCGGCGGCGATTTCGTCTTCGGCAATGAATACGTCGTGGTAAATGCCTGCGAAGTTGCGCAGCCGGGTGATCCGTTCATCGGTGCAATCGAGGAGCGCCGCCAAGGCTGGCACCTTGCCCATATCGGCAACCTTGCCGACATAATCATAGGGGGCATTGTTGGACCGCTTGAGCACACGGTCCATCATCGGATCGATAACCGTGATGATGTCCGTGATCCCCGAGGCCTGCGCATATTCAAGCGACCCAAGCATCAGCTCACAAGTAGCGTAGGACACTGTATTTCGCCCCTGGCCCCGTGCCAGCCGCTTGGTATCAACGCAAAAACGGGTCGACTCCCAGATCGTCGCACTGCGGATTGGAGGTTCGCCATCCAGGATCGCCGAGAAAACGTCGGACAGCATGTGCGGTCCCGTGGTTTGTAGAGCGCGAACGCAGGCGACGACATTGCCAAGATCATCAAGGCCGATCACATAGGCGGGATCAAGATCATCGAATTGGTCCCGCTCGCGACCGTCCACAATATTGACCTCCCACCCGAGTCGGTCGCCAAAGACCCTTGCCCGCAACTTGAACATCTCGTCGAGGAGTTTCGGATATTTGTGCTTATTCAGCGCGTCGATAACTATGATCATCGGACTTCCCCATTCCGTTTTGAGTGATGGATCGTGGGGACGAGGGTATTGAAATCAGTTCGGCGCGCTATTGGGGAAAACCCGTAGATGAAGAAATCGTGATGATGGTGGCAAGAGACCGCCTTCAACCGGGATAGATGAGGCCCATCGCAATGGCTCGGCCGACCGCCTGGGCCGTTGTCAGCGCATAGAGCTTGTGACGTGCGGACCGCAGGTGGACCTCGACCGTCCGGTAGGAGATCGTGAGAATATCCGCGATATCCTGTTGCGCCTTGCCAGCCGAGATCCACTGCAACACCTCGACTTCGCGCTGCGAGAGGTTGGGGGTCTTGAGCAGGTTTGACAGGCTGTCGGAACGGATAACCATGTCGTGCATGTGCACCGCCACCGATTGTAATCCGACGATCACATTGGCCTTGAGCTTGTTCCACTCGGGGCGTGACAGGCTGCTGGTCACGCTGAGCCCGCCAACGTCGCCAAAAGGTCCACGGACCGGAATTGTAAGGCCTTGATCGCTGATCCCAAAATCGCTTGCATCATTGAACACCTTGCGAAAGTCGTCATCGCGTTCAAGACGCGACCAATCCACCGGCGCGATGCTACGTCGCGCTTTTAGCAAGGTCGGGTCGATGCGATGTAAACCCATCTGGACATAGTGCGTCTTCCAGGCGTCACCATAGGTTACATGTCCAAAGATACTGCCGTTGATCGGGTTCATCCCGGCATAGGCGACATCATCAAGTCCGAACTTTTCACGCACGCTGAAAAGAAAGCCCAAATAGTCGTTAGACGCCCTCGGCAGCGCCCCGAGATCGAACAGGTCATGGTCCAAATAGGCACCCGGTAGCTTGTTCATCCGAAGCGTGCGCCAATCCAAAGAGAGAAGGGTCAGACCATTTGTAACCATAACTTTACAACGTCATGCAAATGGACGCTAACACCTATAAGTGCGGCTTGTCGAGAATATCCGAAACGAAAACGCCGCGCATTCGAATGCGCGGCGTTGAATTTGGAAACAGTAAACCCGATCAGTTCTGATAGTCATCATTCGAGGAACTAGCCTTGTCCTCGCGATAGTCCTCGTCAGATGCAGCCGAGCCGATGTCGTCGAACAATTCTGCAATCTCGAAATCGGCGGCCTGATCAGCCTCTGCTGCGGCATCCTGAATGCTCTTGCCGGAGGCTTGCAGTTCCGCTTCTTCAGGGGAACGGGCCACGTTGAGGTGGATTCGGGCCTCGACCTCGGGGTGCAGGGTGACAATCACTTCATGCAGGCCGAGTTCCTTGATCGGACGGATCAGTGCGACCTGCTTGCGATCGACCCCAAAGCCGTTCGCGGTGGCCGCTTCCGCCGCGTCACGGGTGCTTACAGATCCATAAAGGGCGCCACCATCCGAGGCCTGACGGATAACGACGAATTGCTGACCGTTCAGCTTTTCGGACATCGTCTCGGCTTCTTTGCGGGTCTCCAGATTGTGCGTTTCAAGCTGGACCTTGCGGGCTTCGAAATCTGCAATGTTCTTTGCCGAGGCGGAGAGCGCCTTGCCTTGCGGCAAGAGATAGTTGCGGGCAAAGCCGGCCTTTACATCAACGACTTCACCCATCTGGCCGAGCTTGGCCACACGTTCAAGCAGGATAACTTGCATCTTTTTTCTCCTTACTTAACGGCATAGGGCAGAAGAGCGAGGAAGCGTGCGCGCTTGATCGCGCGGGCAAGCTCACGTTGCTTCTTGGCCGAGACAGCGGTGATGCGCGACGGAACGATCTTGCCGCGTTCGGAAATGTATCGTTGCAACAGGCGCGTGTCCTTGTAGTCGATCTTAGGTGCGTCATCGCCCGAAAAGGGACAGACCTTGCGACGACGGAAAAACGGTTTGGTAGCCATGGTTCAGGATCCTCTTGGCAGAAATGGTTCAGTAGCGTTCGCGGCGTTCGCCACGATCCGGGCGGTCGCCACGATCCGGGCGGTCGCCACGATCCGGGCGGTCGCCACGCTCCTCACGTTTCTGCATCTGGACCGACGGGCCGTCTTCATGCGCATCAACCTTGATGGTCAGGATACGCATCACGTCGTCATGCAGGCGCATGAGGCGCTCCATTTCCTGCACGGCAGCGGCGGGGGCGTCCGTCTTGAGAAAGGCATAGTGGCCTTTGCGATTCTTGTTGATCTTGTAGGCCATCGTCTTGACACCCCAATACTCGCTTTCGACGAGTTTGCCGCCATTATCGGCCAGCACAGTGCCAAAATGTTCGATCAGGCCTTCGGCTTGCGCGCTGGACAAATCCTGACGCGCGATCATCACATGCTCATAAAGTGGCATGTCAGCTCCATTTCTATCAAGGCGCATTTCATAGGAGGGGCAAATGACCTTTCGCGGCCCATCCACGAGAGACTGCGCGGTGCATATCTGTTGCGAAAGATGCCCGGCGTATACCGTGTCATCCCGCACTCTGCAAGGCCGTTTGGTGCAGTCCGCAGATTGCCGCTGACCTGCCCTACTTCAGACGTTTTCAAGGTGTTTTCTCTGCATGTGGGAGCGGAAAAGGAGAAAACATGGTCGCGTTGCCCGATCCCGAGCTTGCATCAACAAAGGCACAACCGCCAGCACATTCCGGCACCGACGGGTCCGCAACGGGCACAGCGGTGATGGCTTTGTCCCGTGCGCTGCGGATTTCCCTTGGCATGGCCTTGGTCATGATTTCGCTCGGTTTGTGGATCGTGTCTCCGATGGGGGGCGACGTGTCTCTGTTTTTGATCAAACTCGTGTTTGCGGTAACGCTTCTCTGCCTTGGCACGGTCTTTCTGATGTCGCGCGAGCTCGACAACCTCACCTCCGAGATCCAAGTCGATCCGGTCGCACGTCAGATCCGAGTGACAAGGGCCGGCAAGAACGGTCAGGGTCCGGTCATTGATGTACACGACATGGATGCGCTCGCCGACGTGTCGCTCTACGACAGCGTCCTGACGGCACGCGGCGCCGACGGACAGCTTTTGCTTGCGCTGCACATCTCCGATACGCAGACCGAAGCGGCGCTGCGCCGCGTGCTCATGCTGAAGGCCTGACCCGGCAGTTGTTCGCCAACTCACAGAGCGTGTTTGAAACTGCAGGATTGTTCTTGGCGGTGAAGGAACGAAATATATACCTCAGAGATTGACTTAATGTCCCGGAGGTCTTCCAAATGAAACAGACTCTGCTTGCTGCCATTCTCGCGCTCAGCGCGACAGGTGTTCTTGCTTCGCCAGAAAAATATGATCTTGATCCCGGTCATAGCCAAGTGGTGTTTTCCTACACTCACCTCGGCTTTTCGACCACCACCGGCATGTTTTCCGGCTTTGAAGGCGTCATCATGTTCGATGCCGAGGATCCTGCGGCGTCCTCCGTCAGCGTCTCAATGCCGCTGATGTCGATGTTCACGGGATGGGAAAAGCGCGAAGAGCACTTCATGTCCGAGGATTTCTTTGGCGCAAGCGAAGCGGATCTGGTGACGTTCACATCAACCGGGATCGAGGTTACGGGGGAGACCACCGCCAAAATCACCGGCGATCTGACCATCAAGGACGTGACCAGATCTGTGGTTCTCGATGCGACGCTCAATCAAAAGGCGGACGCGCATCCGATGAACAACGTGCCATGGCTCGGGTTCAGCGCCACGACACAGCTTCTGCGTTCGGATTTCGGAGTCGACAAGTTTGCGCCCTTCGTCAGCGATGAGATCGAGGTGCGCATTTCGATCGAAGCTGGCAAAATCGAGTAACACATCGGATCAAACAAGCAACAGGGTTGTCCGCATCGCATGTGGATAACCCGTCTGTTCCAGGATGTCATCAGGTGCCATAGGCGCGCTGGTGTTCCATCACGCTTGTCGCAGCCGTCAGGATCGCCTCGACGATCAGGTCGAGATCGGGTTGCGTGAGGCGGGCGGGCAGGCGGGTGTCACAGGCCCGCATCAGCATCGAGCGGGTGCGCGGAAGGTCGGGGGCGGGCCCGCGCAGAAACTGCCAGTTCCAGAAGGCGCGCGCATTGTCTGTGCTCATCCCGAAGATCTGCACCTTCACGCCCTGCGCCGCGGCCGCATCGGCAAAGGCACGGGCCCCCTCATCGGTCATGCCCACCAGATTGAACTGGATCGAGTCCGGTGCGCGTTGCTCTTGCGGCAACTTGTCTGGCACATGGATCCAGGGTGAGGCATTGAGACGTGCCGCGACGTGATCGTGATTGGCCCGACCCTGCGTGACGCGCCGGGCGACTTCTGGCAATTGCGGGCGGATGATGGTGGCCGAGAGATTGTTGAGGCGCAGATTGTAGAGCGGCAGGCTGTTTTGTGCCCGAACGAAGGCCGCCTCCAGAACCGGATCGGGTGCGGTCAGATGCTTGGCCCAGTTGTGCTCGTAAGCGCCTGACATGATCACGGCGCGGGCGATGATATCGGGATCGTCGCTGATCAGGATTCCGCCTTCGCCGGCATTGACCAGCTTGTAGGATTGAAAGCTGAAACAGCCGATCCGGCCGATCGTGCCGATGTTTCGGCCGCGCCACGTCGTGCCAAGCGAATGTGCTGCATCCTCGATCACCGGCACGCCCCTGGCATTGCACAGCGCCATGATCCGGTCCATGTCCGAGGTGTGACCACGCATATGGCTGATGATGACGGCCGCGATACTGTCGTCGAGACGCTCATCAAAATCGGCCAGATCGATCCGGTAGTTCTCTCCCACCTCGCAAAGAACCGGCACGCAATCGGCGTGAATGACCGAAGATGGCACCGCGGCGAAGGTAAAGCCCGGGATCAGAACGCGCGCATCGCGCGGCAGATCGAGTGCCTTGAGGGAAAGAAACAGTGCTGCCGAACAGGACGACACCGCCAGCGCGTATTTCGACCCCATGAGGGCCGCGAATTCACCCTCCAGAAGCGTCACCGGTGCATTCTCGGGTGCACAATAGCGAAACAGGTCGCCCGATTGAAGCATCCGGTCAACTTCGGCGCGAGCGCCTTCAGGAATGGGTTCTGCGTCATAGACAGTCTGGGCGAGGGGCATGATTGCGGATTTCCTAAATACAAGGTTCGGGTTTTCCGAACACTTAACCCGGAATTGTGGCGGAATTGCAAAGGTTTTTGCAGTCTGCTCCTGATTTGTGCGCAATGTCACTTCTTCGCGCAGCGCGGAGGGCGTCAGACCCCCAGCCGGTCGCGCAGCGAAAACCAGGTCATCGCCAATGCCAGCAGCGGGCTGCGCAGCGCCGCACCACCGGGAAAGGCCGGGCTTGGCACCCGCGCCAAGCAGTCGAAGCCCTCGGCCTGACCGCGCAGGGCCTCTGCCATCAGTTTGCCCGCATGGGTCGCCGTCCCCACGCCGTGGCCTGAATACCCCGACGCGCTCAACATGTTGGGGGCCAATCGCACGAGATACGGCATCCGTCGCATGGTGATCGCCAATGTCCCGCCCCAGGCATGGTCGATCCGTGCATCCGAAAGATGCGGGAAAATCTCCAGCATCGGCTTGCGCACCGTGGCCATGATGTCGCGCGGAAAGCGATAGCCATAGGTCTCACCGCCCCCGAAGAGCAGCCGTCTGTCATGGCTCAGGCGAAAATAGTTTACCACGAATTTCGTATCCGCCACAGCGACATCCTGCGTCAGGACCCGCGCGGCATCTTCTCCCAGCGGTTCGGTTGCCACGATGAAGTTGTTGATCGGCATCACGCGCGCGGCCACCTTGCGGTCGAGACCACCAAGATAGCCGTTGCAGGCCAGGATCACATGATCGGCCTCGACTTGGCCAGCATCTGTCGCGATGCGTGCCGGACTGCCATGTGTGATGCGATGCACCGCAGAGCCCTCATGAATCCGCACGCCCGCCGCAGATGCGGCGCGTGCCAGACCCAAGGCATAGGCCAGCGGATGCAGATGGCCCCCCCCCATGTCAATTGAGCCACCGCGGTAGGCCGGCGAGGGGCACAGCGCCCGCATGGCTTCGGTATCCAGTTTCGTGATCTGGTCATAGCCGTAACGTTGCGCCAGATGATCGGCATAGGCATGCTCCGCCGCCCGCTCGCGCTCCGAGAAACAGGCATGCGCCACGCCCGGTTTCAGGTGACAGGCGATAGCGTGCCGTGCCACCAGGGATCTGACCAGATCCTTGGCCTCTTCTGCCAATTGCCAGAGATGAATCGCATCGTCGCGCCCGACCAGACGTTCGAGCGCTGTCTGCTCGAGGCGCTGGCCGCTACCCAACTGCCCGCCATTGCGCCCCGAAGCGCCAAAGCCAACGCGCTGTGCGTCCAGAAGCACCACATCGAGCCCCGCCTCAGCCAGATGCAGTGCCGCCGAGAGGCCGGTATAGCCCGCCCCCACCACGCAGACATCCGCCCGCACCCGACCTCTGAGTGGCTCGAACCGCTGTAGCGGCGTGGCCGTCGCGGCATACCAGCTGTCAGGATATTCCCCGCGCCGGTCATTGGCATAAAGCAGGTTCATGTGTTCTTCTTGGCAAAAATACCCAAGTCCGCCGCTCGTTCAGGATCAGACGTTAAGCAGAAGATGCTCGCGCTCCCAAGGGCTGATGACTTGCAGGAACTCTTCATACTCGTCGCGCTTGACGATGCTGTAGACGCGGGCGAATTCCAGCCCGAGAACCTCGTGCAGATCCTTGGCCTCGTCGAACATGTCGAGCGCGTCGCCCATGACGTTGGGGATATCCGGCTCGCCGGCATAGGCATCGCCCTTGAACTGCTTGCGTGGCCATTCCTCGTTGAGAATCCCCAACAGGCCGCAGGCGAGGCTTGCCGCGATGCCGAGGTAGGGGTTGCAATCCATCCCGGCAAGCCGGTTCTCGACCCGGCGCGAGTCCGGGCTCGAGAGCGGCACGCGAATTCCGGTTGTGCGGTTGTCTCGCCCCCATTCCAGATTGATCGGGGCGGCATTGTCCCTGACATAGCGGCGGTAGGAATTGACATAAGGGGCCAACACCGCGATCGCCGAAGGCAGATGCTTTTGCAGCCCGCCGATAAAGTGGAAGAATGCATCCGTCTCCCCCCCCTGTGGCCCGGTAAAGAGGCTGCGGCCGGTTTCGAAGTCGAGGATTGAGTGGTGGATATGCATCGCACTTCCCGGCTCGTCCGCGATCGGCTTGGCCATGAAGGTGGCAAAGCAGTCGTGCCGCAGCGCTGCCTCGCGAATGAGCCGCTTGAAGTAGAAGACCTCATCGGCCAGCCTGATCGGGTCGCCATGCCGCAAGTTGATTTCCAACTGCCCGGCACCACCTTCCTGGGTAATGCCGTCGATCTCGAAACCCTGCGCTTCGGCAAAATCGTAGATATCGTCAATGACCGGGCCAAATTCGTCCACCGCGGTCATCGAATAAGCCTGGCGCGCGGCCGCCGGGCGGCCAGAACGGCCCATCATCGGCTTGATTTCCTGCGCCGGGTCCAGATTGCGCGCGACCAGAAAGAATTCCATCTCGGGGGCCACTACGGCTTTCATTCCGTGTTTTTTGTAGAGATCGACCACGCGCCGAAGCACGTTTCGGGGCGAATAGGGAATTGGCTCTCCGTCTCGATCATAGGCGTCATGGATCACCTGCAAGGTCCAGTCCGCCGTCCAGGGGGCCGCGGTGGCGGTGGACAAGTCCGGTTTCAGGATCATGTCGCGTTCGATGAAGCCATCCTCGCCGGCCGCGTCGCCCCAGTCACCGGTAATGGTCTGATAAAAGATCGAATCCGGGAGATGAAAATACTGCTGCCGGAGAAACTTCGACGCGGGAACCGCCTTGCCCCGTGCGATGCCCGGCAGGTCGGAAATGATGCATTCCACCTCGTCGAGCCGGCGGTTCTCGAGATAGGCCTGTGCCGCAGCGGGCAAGGTGTTGATCAGGGTGTTCAGGTCGGCCATGTCAGGCTCCTCGCTTGAAAAATTTCGCCATCCGGGCGGCAATCACGTCGCTTTGTGTTGGCTGATGCAGTTTTGTAACCGCGTCCTTCAGCAGATCAGGAGGCACAACGCCGGGTGCACGGTGGTGAATGAGGCGATCGACCATGGTGGCGGTAAATTCCGGATGCGGTTGCACCGTGAAGATCCGATTGCCATACACAAGCGCCGCATACTGACAGGTGTCGCTTGTGCCGACCACTTCGGCCCCTTTGGGCAGCACTGTCACCTGATCCTGATGCCAGGCGTTGAGCGGCAGGGTCTGTCCGTCAATCTCGTAGTCGGTGACGCCCACCTGCCAGCCGCCCGAGAATTTCTCGACCTTGCCACCAAGGGCCTGAGCAATGATCTGATGCCCGAAACAGACCCCGACCAAGGGCCGTCCGTCAGCATAGATGTCGCGGATCAGTTGTTCCAGCTGCGGAATCCATGGCAGATCTTCGTAAGCGCCGTGTTTTGATCCGGTGATCAGCCAGCCGTCGGCGGCGTCCGGTCCGTCAGGAAATTCTTCATCAATGACGTTATAAGCTGTGAACTCAAAGCCATGCCCGGCCAGGAGATCGGCGAACATCACCTCGTAATCGCCCAACTCTCCCAGAACGATATCGGGGGCGTGGCCGGTTTTGAGAATTCCGATTTTCATGGAGTGCTCGTTATTTGATCAAAATAAACGATGGTGTCTCGTGGCGTGATGAGAGTGAGGTTACACCGCCTCGAGATAGATTTTCCAGTGCTGATCGCGGGCGATGTCTGCCATGCGGTCGAGTTCCTGCCGCTTGGTCATGACCAGGTTCCGGATCAGTTCGGCATCGAAAATCCGGGCGATCAGCGGATCGCGTTCGAACAGGTCGATGGCGCTGCGCCAGTCCGGGGCCAGTTGTGGCATTGCTTGCTGATAGGCGTTGCCGGAAATGGGCTGTGGCGGGATCATCGCATCTTCCATCCCGACAAAGGCGGCCCCGAGAATGGCGGCAAAGGTGAGGTAGGGATTGATGTCGCCGCCCGCGACGCGGTGCTCGATCCGGCGCGCGGTGTGCGGACCGCCGGGGATGCGGATCGCCACGGTGCGGTTTTCATAACCCCAGCCGGCTCCGGTCGGCGCATGTGCACCGGGCACAAGTCGGGTATAGCTGTTGGCATGTGGTGCGAAGATCAGCGTTGAGGGCGGCATTGCCGCCACGCATCCCGCGACCGCAGCGCGCATCAGATCCGTGCCCGCATCGCCGCCATCGTCAAAGACGTTGCGGTCGTCCTTGTCAAACACCGAGAAATGCATGTGCAGGCCGTTGCCGGTATCATCGGCAAAGGGTTTGGCCATGAAGGTGGCGACAAAGCCGTGTTTGCGGGCCAATCCCTTGATCATCGTCTTGAAAAGCCAGGTGTCGTCAGCCGCTCGCAGGGCCTGCTGATGATGCAGGGTCAATTCGAACTGACCGATCCCGGCCTCGCTGACGGCGGTTTCTACCGGCAGGCCCATTTCCGCCCCGGCGGCATAAAGCTCGCTCAGGAATTCGTCGAAGGCATCCATCTGCCCGAGCGAAAGGATCCCGGGCGCCCGCATCCGGCGCTTGCTGCGCGGGTCGCGGACGGTTTTCAGGTCACGCCCCTTGTCATCGACCAGGGTGAATTCCAGTTCTGTCGCCGCATAGACTGTCCAATCCCGGGCCTTGTAGCGCGCCAGAACCCGCTCCAGCGCATGGCGGGGATCACCGGCGAAGGGGCTTCCATCCTCATTGTGCATGACCATCGGCACCAGGCCCTGCGGCACGTCAAGCCAGGGCAACGGCACCGGGCCCCGATCTGTGGGCAAAAGCCGCCCGTCGATATCGCCGGTATCAAAGACGAGCGGAGAATCGTCGATATCGGCGCCGAAGATATCGACATTGAGCGAGGAGAGCGGCATCCGGACGCTGCCATCCTTGAGTTTGCCGACGTGGCTTGCGGGCAGACGTTTGCCGCGCATCCGGCCATTGAGATCGCAGGCGGCCACGCGGAAAGTCTGGAACTGTGAGAGGTCCATTTGAAGGTTGTCCTGATCGTTGATGGACACAGCCTACTCGTCTGACCCCGGCTTGCCAAGATAATTTGATCAAAAATTTGCGAGTCCCCCGACGCAATGCTCTGCGTCAAGGATGTGCGGCATGTACGCGGGTTTCGTACGCAACCTCTGCCGGATCTGGTCGGTCAGGTTACGCGGGCCTGCCAGCGGGCCTCGAGCCGCTCGATGGCGGCGATCCGTTCTGGTGTCTTGGGGTGGCTCAGGAGCCAGGCGGGCATCGCGCCACCCGCGCCGGCGCTCAGCGCCTCGAGTTTGGTAAAGAGCGATTTCTGCGGCGCGGTGCCGATCCCGGCCTTGGTCAGCAGGGCTGCGGCATAGGCGTCGGCCTCATACTCGTCGCCGCGCGAGAGGCGCGCGGCCAGAAGTGTGGTGAGCATGTTCGAGATCCAGATGCCGATGCCGGGCAAAAACCGCGACAAGAGCATGGCGAGGGCGGCGCGCAGGGCGTTCTGGCCGGAGAAGTCGATCATCCGCCGCCGGGAATGGCCAAGCGCAACATGGCCCAGTTCATGCGCGATGACGCTGGCGAGTTCATCGGCACTCACCTCGCCGGACTGGAATTTCCGATAGAAGCCACGGGTGATGAAGATCCGCCCGTCAGGGGCGGCGAGGCCATTCACCGGGTCGATCTCGTAGATATGCACCCGGATGCGCGGAACATCGAGCGCGCGGGCCAGACGGTCGGTCGTTGTCTTGAGTTTCGGGTCTGCCAGTTCCGTCGATCGGGTGTCAAGTTCGCGCGTCGTGCGCCACACCGAGAGGCGATACATCGCAAACGCGTAAAGGAGTGCAAGCAGGATCGGTGTCACCTTGAGCATGATGGGAATATGGGGGGGCCATCGGCGGCTGGCAAGCGCCAGCTTCGGTCTCGGACCAACGCGCCTCACCACAAAGAGAGGCGCTAATCCTGCCGATGGCATTGTGAAGCTCTCCCGACATGGTAGAGTTGGCCTATCGCGCTCTGCCCGCAGAGGGGTCAGCGTCAATCAAGGAGGCAGCAGATGGCGTCTCGGGTGATCCCGGTCGACCCCTTTGATCTGGTGATTTTCGGCGGCACCGGCGATCTGGCGCGGCGCAAGATCCTGCCGGCGCTCTTTCGCCGGTTCGTCGCCGGTCAGATCGAGGGCGATGTGCGCCTGATCGGGGCGGCGCGCAGTGAGATGGACCGGGACGGCTATCGCACCATGGTCCGCGCGGCGATTGCCGAATTCGGTGGCGAGGAGGAGGGACGCAAAAAGGATCTCGCGGCTTTTCTTGAGATGCTCGATTTCGTGACGATCGACGCGCGCGGCACGACGGGCTGGGCGGAACTTGCAGGCAAGATGCGGCCGGGGCGCATCCAGGCGTTCTATTTCTCGGTGGCGCCGGTGCTCTTTGGCGATCTGGCCAAGCGGCTGCACAAACATGGCATGGCCAATCAAGCAAGCCGGATCGTGGTGGAAAAGCCCTTTGGCCGCGATCTGGAGACCGCGCGCGATCTGAACCGCGTGTTGGCGCGGCATTTCGAGGAGCGTCAGATTTACCGGATCGATCATTACCTGGGCAAGGAGACGGTGCAGAACCTGATGGCGATCCGGTTTGGCAATGTCCTGTTCGAGCCGCTGTGGAACAGCCAGTATGTCGATCACATCCAGATCACGGTGGCGGAATCGGTGGGCGTCGGCGGGCGCGGCGATTACTATGACAGGTCGGGCGCCATGCGCGACATGGTGCAGAACCACCTGATGCAGCTCTTGTGCCTGATCGCGATGGAGCCGCCGGCGAAATTCGATCCCGATGCCGTGCGCGACGAAAAGCTCAAGGTGATCCGGGCGCTTGATCCGGTGAAGGCCACGGATGTGGTGCGCGGCCAGTATGAGGCGCACGAGGACAGGCCCGATTATCGCACGCAGGTCGATAACCCCGACAGCCTGACCGAGAGTTTCGTGGCGCTCAAGGTGCATATCAGCAACTGGCGTTGGGCGGGCACGCCGTTCTATCTGCGCACCGGCAAGCGGCTGAGGGAGCGCGCGAGCGAGATTGCGGTGGTGTTCAAGGATGCGCCGCATTCGATCTTTGGCGCCGATGCCGGGCGGCACCGCAATATTCTGACGATCCGGCTGCAACCCAATGAAGGGATTGAACTGGGCGTCACGATCAAGGAGCCGGGGCCGGGGGGAATGCGGCTCATCGACGTGCCGCTCGACATGACCTTTGCCGAGGCGCTGGGGCCGGAGGAGGCCGATTTTCCCGATGCTTATGAGCGGCTCATCATGGATGTCATCCGGGGCAATCAGACGCTCTTCATGCGCGGTGACGAGGTCGAGGCGGCCTGGGCCTGGACCGATCCGATCATCGCGGGCTGGGCCGAAAGCGGCGGCGCGCCCTTGCCCTATGCCTCGGGGTCTTCGGGGCCCGATGACGCGCTGATGCTGATGCATCGTGACGGACGCCGCTGGCGGGAGATAAAGCCATGAAGCTGGTTGAATATGCCGATACCGACATGCTGTCCTTTGATCTGGCAAATGTTCTGGCGGGAGAGTTGCGGCGCGCGCTTGTCGGAGAGGAGCGTGCGCTCTTTGTGGTGCCGGGGGGCAGCACGCCGGGACCGGTCTTTGACGCGCTTTGTGCCGCCGATCTCGACTGGGCGCGGGTCGATGTGCTGCTCTCGGACGAGCGCTGGCGGCCGGAGGTGCATCTGCGCTCGAACACCCGGCTGATCCGCGAACGTCTGCTCACCGGGCGTGCGGCGGCGGCACGCTATCTGCCGCTCTATGCCAAGGCGGCGGAACCCGAGGAGGTGCTGGCGGAACTGGAGGCCAACATCGCGCCCTGCCTGCCGATCGCGATCTGTCTCCTGGGCATGGGCGTGGACATGCACACGGCCTCTCTGTTTCCCGGCGCGGACCGGCTGGAAGAGGCCCTCGACCGCAACGCGCCGATCCTGGTGGCGATGCGCGCACCGGGGGCGCAAGAGCCGCGCGTGACGCTGTCGGCGCGGGTGCTCGACGGCGCGATCACAAAGCATATCGTCATCACCGGGGATCGCAAGCGTGCCGCGATCGAGCGGGCGCGGTATCTGCGGCCGATCGAGGCTCCGGTGGCGGCGGTCTTGAGCGGGGCAACCGTGCATTGGGCACCGGAGGATGCCGCGTGATGTGGTCGGAGATCAAGCGCCTTGCGACGGCAGCAGGGGGAACCGACATTCTGCGGCTCTTTGAGGCACCGGACCGGGCGGCGGCGTTTTCGGTGCGCTTCGACGGGATGCTGCTGGATTATTCCAAGACGACGCTGACGGACGCGGCGCGCACGGCCCTGCTCGGGCTGGTCGATCAAGGCGGCGTGGCGGCGCGGCGGCGGGCGATGTTTGCGGGTCTGCCGATCAACGAGACCGAGGGGCGCGCGGTGCTGCACACGGCGCTGCGCAATCTCTCGGGCGGGCCGGTGATGGTCGAGGGGCAGGATATCATGGCCTCGGTCCATGCGACGCGGGCGCGGATGGCGGCCTTTGCCGAGGCGCTCCGTGCCGGGCGGATCAGGGGCGCGGGTGGTGCGATCACCGATGTGGTCAATATCGGCATCGGCGGCTCGCATCTGGGGCCGGAGATGGCAACGATTGCGCTGCATCCCTATCACGATGGGCCGCGTTGTCATTTCGTATCGAACGTGGACGGGGCGGATATCGCCGACACGCTGGCCGGGCTCGATCCGGTGCGCACGCTGGTCATCGTCGCCTCCAAGACCTTTACCACGATCGAGACGATGACCAATGCCGCCACAGCGCGCGCCTGGATGGCGCGGGCTGTGGAGGATCCGGCGGCGCAGTTCGTGGCCGTGTCCTCGGCGCTGGAGCGCACCAAAGCCTGGGGCATCGCGGCGGAGCGGGTGTTCGGCTTTGGCGATTATGTGGGTGGACGCTATTCGCTCTGGGGGCCGATCGGGCTGCCGCTGATGATCGCCATCGGGCCGGAGCGGTTCGAGGCGTTCCTGGCCGGGGCCGAGGCGATGGACCGGCATTTCCGGGAGGCGCCGCCGCTGGAGAACATGCCGGTGATGCTGGCGTTGGTGGGGCTCTGGCATCATCAGGGCTGTGGCTATGGCACGCGCGCGGTGCTGCCCTATGACCAGCGGCTGCGGCGGCTGCCGGCCTATCTGCAACAACTGGAGATGGAGAGCAACGGCAAGGGCGTGACGATGGAGGGTGCGGCCCTTGACGTGTCGTCGGGGCCGGTGGTCTGGGGCGAGCCGGGCACAAACGGGCAGCATGCCTTTTACCAGCTCATTCATCAGGGCACGGCGGTGATCCCTTGCGAATTCATCGTGGCCGCGACGGGTCACGAGCCGGATCTGGCGCATCATCACCGGCTCCTTGTGGCGAATTGTCTGGCGCAGTCGGAGGCGCTGATGCGGGGACGCAGTCTGGACGCGGCGCGCGAGATGATGCGAATGGCGGGGTTCGCGGGCGCGGAACCGGAGCGGCAGGCGGCGCATCGGGTGTTTCCCGGCAACCGACCCTCGACGACGCTGATCCATGACCGGCTGACGCCGCGCCGGCTGGGGCAGATCGTGGCGCTTTACGAGCACCGGGTCTTTGTCGAGGGGGTGATCCTTGGCCTCAATTCCTTTGACCAGTGGGGGGTGGAACTGGGCAAGGTGCTGGCGCAGGAAATGGAGCCGCTGTTGGCGGGCGGTAAGGCGTCGGGCAAGGACGGCTCGACGCAAGCATTGGTGAATTTCGTGCGCCAGGCGACCGAGGCGCCGGACTCTTGAAAAGAGTCCGGTCCGTTTTCCTCAACGGAAAACGGGCGCTGTGGCGTGTAGTTCAGCGCAGGATCGAGCGTCCGGCATAAATCGCGGTTTCGCCCAGCATTTCCTCGATCCGGATCAACTGGTTGTATTTCGCCAGCCGGTCCGAGCGGGCGAGGCTGCCGGTCTTGATCTGGCCGCAATTGGTGGCCACCGCGAGATCGGCGATCGTGGCGTCCTCGGTTTCGCCCGAGCGATGCGACATGACGTTGCTCATGCGGGCGCGGTAAGCCATGTCCACGGCTTGCAGGGTCTCGGTCAGGGTTCCGATCTGGTTGACCTTGACCAGCATGGCGTTGGCGCAGCCGCGTTCGATGCCCAGGGCGAGGCGGTCGGGATTGGTGACGAAGATATCATCGCCCACCAGTTGCACGCGCTGCCCGAGCGCGTCGGTCAGCGCGCGCCAGCCGTCCCAGTCATCCTCGGACATGCCGTCCTCGAGGGAGAGGATCGGATAATCGTTCACGAGAGCGGCGAGATAGGCGACGTTTTCCTCAGAGGTCAGGGTTTTCCCTTCCCCGGAAAGGACATATTTGCCGTCCTTGAAGTATTCCGTGGCGGCGCAATCGAGGGCAAGGAAAATATCCTCGCCCGGCCTGTAGCCTGCCTTCTCGATGGACTTCAGAATGAGATCAATGGCATCGCGGGTGGAGTTGAGGTTGGGCGCAAAACCGCCCTCATCGCCCACGCCGGTGGCGAAGCCCGCTGCCGAAAGCTCTTTCTTGAGGGTGTGGAACACTTCCGAGCCCATCCGCACCGCGTCGCGGATCGTGCCCGCGCTGACCGGCATGATCATGAATTCCTGGATGTCGATCGGGTTGTCGGCATGTTGGCCACCATTGATGATGTTCATCATCGGCACCGGCAGGGTGCGCGCGGACGTGCCGCCGACATAACGATAGAGCGGTTGGGCGCAGTAATCCGCGGCGGCCTTGGCGGCGGCGAGGCTGACGCCGAGGATCGCGTTTGCGCCAAGCCGCCCCTTGTTGGGCGTGCCGTCGAGGTCGATCATCGTGAGGTCGAGCGCCACCTGTTCGGTGGCGTCCATGCCGGCCAGCGCCTCGGCAATCTCGCCATTGACTGCGGCACAGGCTTCGAGCACGCCCTTGCCCATGTAGCGGCTCTTGTCGCCGTCGCGGCGCTCGACCGCCTCATGCGCGCCGGTCGAGGCGCCCGAGGGCACGGCAGCGCGGCCCATGGTGCCATCCTCCAGCGTCACCTCCACTTCGACCGTTGGGTTGCCCCGGCTGTCGAGAATCTCGCGGGCGTGAATGTCAATGATGCTGCTCATATGGGGATTCCCTTGATGCGGTTTGTTTGCCCGTGGCCTAGCAGGTTCTGCCGCAAATTCAAGGTGATCCTCAGCGATCAGCGCGGCGCGATTGCCGCAGCGGGCGGCTGCGCGCGGCGCCCCAGACGCCGCTCGCGCCAGAAGGTGTAGATGCCCGAGAAGATGATGATCGCGGCGCCGCCCAGCGTCCAGACATCGGGGCGTTCGTCAAAGAGGGTGACGCCGATGATCAGGGCGAAGATCAGCCGCGTGTAGCGAAAGGGCGTGATCACCGCGACATCCCCCAGCCTCATCGCCGCGACGATGGCGTAATAGGCCAGCACGCCGCAGAGGAGCGCCAGCACCAGATCGCGAGTGTTGACCGCCGAGGGCAGGGCGGGCGTGCCGTGAAACGCGAGCAGCAACGCCCCGGTCGGCACCAGCATGGCAAAGGCATAGGTCGAAAGCTGCATCGAGGAGATCGTGCGCGGCACGGCACGGGTGGCGAGATCTCGGATCGCCAGACCGATCACCGAGAGCACGGCAAAGAGCGAGGCGGGTTCGAATCCGGCAAATCCCGGCCGGATCACGAGGAGAACGCCGCAAAAGCCCACCAGAATGGCGCTCCAGCGGCGCCAACCGACCGCCTCGCCCAGAAAGAGCGCCGCCCCGAGTGTGACCACGAGCGGCGTGGCTTGCAGGATTGCCGAGGCCGAGGACAGGGGCGTCAGCGCGATCGCCAAAACAAAGCCGAAGGTGCCGACGATCTCGCCGCCATTGCGCAGGAGCACCGGGCGGCTCAGCAGGTCGCGCGACCAGAGCCTGCGCCCCTGCGCGGTGGTGAGCGCGCCAAAGACCAGCGCGCCACCGAGGCCGAGCAGCATGATGATCTGACCAACCGCCAGATTGCCGGCGAGGCGCTTGATGAACATGTCCTCCAGCGCGAAGCCGGCCATCGAGAGCACCATCAGAATGCTGCCGCGCAGATTTTCCATCGCGATATCCTACCGGGAAAGGCCGCTCTTAGCGCAGGTCAGAGGACGGCGACAGGCACGAAGCTATGACAGAACGACAATGCCGCTATGCTTGGCCTTGTGCTCGGGCTCGACATGGATGGTGACGCGGGCATCGGGCAGGGCCTCCATCAGGGCCGCCTCGATCCGGTCGCAAAGATCATGCGCCGCCTCGACGGTGGTCTCGCCGGGCATCACGAGGTCAAAGTCGATGAAGGTCACGGGACCGGCGTGGCGGGTGCGCAGGTCATGCGCCTCGATGGCCGCATGGCCGTTTGCCGCCTCTGCGATGAGCGAGCGGATTTTGGCCAGTTCCTTGTCCGACACGGCCTCGTCCATCAGGCCGCTGAGCGAGCCCTTGATGACGCTCCAGCCAGACCACAGGATGTTGAGGGCGACCAGCGCCGCGAGGATGGGATCGAGCACCCACCAGCCGCTGAGCAGCGCCAAGGTGATGCCGATCAACACGCCCACCGAGGAGATGACATCGGTCATCAGATGGTGCCCATCGGCCACCAGGGCAGGCGAGCGGTGCTGCCGTCCATTGCGGATCAGCAGCACCGCCCAGGCCCCGTTGATGAGGCTTGCTGCGGCGTTGATGGTCATTCCGAGCAGGGGCGCCTCCATCCCGCGCGGCGCGAGAAATCCGCCCCAGGCCTCGTGCAGGATAAAGAGGGCGGCGATCACGATCAGCACGCCTTCGAGCACCGCAGAGAAGAATTCGGCCTTGTGATGGCCATAGGGATGGTTGCTGTCGGCGGGGCGGCGGGCGACGCGCAGCGCCACGATCACGGCGAGGGCGGTGGCGACATTGACCAGGCTTTCGAGCGCATCCGACATCAGGGCGAGCGATCCGGTCAGCGCCCAGGCCAGGGCCTTGAGCGCCATGACCGCAAGACCCACGATCACGCTGCCGATCGCCAGCCGCATCACCCGTGGCATGGATTTTGTCTGCATCCCCGCGGCCTATGTGCCGGGTTTCTGTGGCACGCCGTAGAGTTCGAGCCGGTGGCCGATCAGGCGATAGCCCAGTTTCTCGGCAATTCGGTCCTGCAGGGCTTCGATCTCGGGATCGACGAATTCGATCACTTCACCGGAATTCATGTCGATCAGATGATCGTGGTGGTCGCGTTCGGCGTCCTCGTAGCGCGCGCGCCCGTCGCCGAATTCGAGCTTGTCGAGGATGCCCGCCTCCTCGAAGAGCTTGACGGTGCGATAGACCGTGGCGATGGAAATGCGCGGGTCGCGTCCCGAGGCGCGGGCATAGAGCTCTTCGACATCGGGATGATCGTCGGACTCCTGCAACACCGAGGCGATGATGCGGCGCTGATCGGTCATTCGCAGGCCCTTGGCCTCGCAGCGTTCGGTAATGGTGTCGTTCATCGGCCGCCTCATGAAATCTTGCGCGCCGGATAAAGGCATGGGGGCAGGGTTTCCAGTCTTTTTGACCCGGCCTGCTGCATTTAATGTGGTGCTGTGCGCGAGAATAGCTGGATTACCACGATCCCGGCAAGGATCATGGCCATGCCAAGGATCGCGGGCAGGTCCAGTTTCTGGCCAAAGACAATGTAGCCGATGGCGGCGATGAACACGATGCCCAAGCCCGACCAGACCGCATAGACCACGCCCAACGGCATCACCCGGAGCGTATGCGACAGCAGAAAGAAGCTGAGGCCATAGCCGACAATTACCAGCACCGAGGGCCAGAACCGGGTGAATTGCTGGCTGGCCTGAAGCGCCGTGGTTCCCGCGGTTTCGGCCATCACGGCAAGAATCAGGATGAGATAGACATAAGGGATCATTGCAAGGCTCTTTGCATCGGGGGCAGAGCCAAGGCTTACGCGAGGGGGCGCATCGGGTCCATGGGGAATTCGCTCAGGCACGGACGAGTGGCAATTCGGTGCTGTGCTTGATCTCTTCCATCACGAAGGAGGCCGAGACATCGCCCATCGGTACCCGCGCGATCAGGGTCTGGTAGAGCCGGTCGTAATCGGCCATGTCGGCGACCTGCGCGCGAATGAGGTAATCGAGATCGCCCGACATCCGGTAAACGCCCTGCACCTCGGGCAGGCTCTGGGTCGCGCGGGCGAATTGCGCGAGCCAGTCGGCATCGTGGCGGGCGGCGCGGATCTGGAGAAAGACGGTGAGCGGCAGGCCGATGCGGGCGGGATCGAGCAGGGCGACACGGGCGCGGATCACGCCAGCGGCCTCGAGCGCCTTGATCCGCCGCCAGCAGGCGTTGCGCGACAGGCCCACCATCTGTCCAAGCGCGTCGAGCGGCAGATCGGCGTTGCGTTGCAATTCCGTCAGGATCTTGCGGTCGTATGCGTCAAGATTGCTCATGATCCGGCCTTGGATGTGGAAATCATCCCAAATCTAACCGAAATCTCCTGAACATTGGGAAAAATTCACAGGCCGACACGGCTATGCTCTTGCAAGGCCGGAACAGGAGAGGGCAAGCCGATGATTTCCAGAGTTTTTCTTGCGCATCCCCGCAGCGTGGATGAAAACTATCTCGAACATATGATTTTTGCCGGGCGGTTCAGCCTCCGGCTCTTTGCCGCCGGGGCTGCGGCGCTCGTTCACGCCGTGATTCCCTGCCTGTTCGAGAAAACCGCAAGCCGGATGATTGCTGAAATGTATGCAAGGACGCAGAACCGTGGCCGGTGAATGTGACTGACCCCGGACCCTGTGAACAGGGCCGGGGCGAGGTCTTTGCGCGTCTTATTTCCCGCTGAGGGCGGCGTTGAGGTTTTCGTCGATCTTTTCGAGAAAGCCCATTGTGGTCAGCCATTTCTGATCGGGACCGACCAGAAGCGCCAGATCCTTGGTCATGTCGCCGCTTTCCACCGTCTCGACGATGACCCGTTCCAGCGTCTCGGCGAAGGTCTTGAGCGCGGCATTGCCGTCGAGTTTGGCGCGATGCTTGAGCCCGCCGGTCCAAGCATAGATCGAGGCGACCGAGTTGGTCGAGGTCTGTTCGCCCTTCTGGTGCTGGCGGTAATGCCGCGTCACCGTGCCATGCGCCGCTTCGGCCTCCATGATCTTGCCATCCGGCGTCAGCAATTGCGAGGTCATCAGGCCGAGCGAGCCAAAGCCCTGTGCCACGGTGTCGGATTGCACGTCGCCATCGTAATTCTTGCAGGCCCAGACATAACCGCCCGACCATTTCATCGCCGAGGCGACCATGTCGTCGATCAGGCGGTGTTCGTAATGGATGCCCTTCTTCTTGAAGGCGGCCTCGAATTCTTCTTCATAGACCTGCTGAAAGAGATCCTTGAAGCGCCCGTCATAGGCCTTGAGGATGGTGTTCTTGGTCGAGAGATAGACCGGCCAGCCGAGATCGAGCCCGTAATTGAGCGAGGCGCGGGCAAAATCGAGGATCGACTGGTCGAGATTATACATCGCCTGCGCGACGCCCGCGCCGGGGGCATCGTAGACCACCTTTTCGATCACGGCGCCATCGGTGCCGGTGAACTTGATGGTCAGTTGTCCCGGCCCCGGAAAGCGGAAATCGGTGGCCTTGTACTGATCGCCAAAGGCGTGACGACCGATCACGATGGGCCGCGTCCAGCCCGGCACGAGGCGCGGCACGTTGCGGCAGATGATGGGGGCGCGAAAGACGACGCCGCCGAGGATGTTGCGGATCGTTCCGTTGGGCGATTTCCACATCTGCTTGAGGCCGAATTCTTCGACCCGCGCCTCGTCGGGGGTGATGGTCGCGCATTTGACGGCGACGCCCACCTCCTTGGTCTTTTCGGCCGCGTCGATGGTGATCTGGTCATTGGTGCGGTCGCGTTCCTCGATGCCCAGATCGTAATAGAGCAGGTCGATATCGAGATAGGGCAGGATCAGTTTCTGCTTGATGAAATCCCAGATGATGTGGGTCATTTCATCGCCGTCCATTTCGACGATGGGGTTGGCTACCTTGATTTTCGACATCTGTGCGGTCCTTTGCGGTTGGCGACTCGTTGCGCGCCTCATAGCTGATATTTGGCGCGCGGGGAAGATGGTATGCGACGGTATACTATTTTTGGTTCAGCCTGTCCGCTCGCTCTGGCGGTGCAGCACCTGCATCAGGGCGAAACCCGCGAGAACCGCACCAAGAACGCCGAGATGCGCGGGCATCGGCGTGCCTTGAAACTGCTGACCGATGGGGATGGCGAGGGCGACACTACCGACGGTCGCAATGGCCCCCGTGACGCTGGCCGCCATGCCGGCGATGGCGCCCATCGGTGCCATGGCGAGGGCGTTGAGATTGCCCAGCGTCAGCCCGGCCTGAAAGAACACGCCGGTCTGCCAGACGACAAAAACGGCGAATTGCGCGGACGGCGGCAGGCCGATCTGCCAGAGAGCGATGGCAAGGACCGACAGGACGATCTGTGCGGCCAAGGCGGCGCTGACCATGCGCTCCATCCCCAGCCGCATCACGAGGCGGGCATTGAGGAAACTGCCGCTGCCCGCGACCAGCGCCATGCCAAAGAACCAGGCGGGAAAGCTGTCCCCCTTGCCAAAGGTCACGTCAAAGACCGGCTGCACCATGCTGAGCGAAGTGAAAAGCGTGGTCATGCACAGCATCTGCACCGCGATGGCCAGACGGGTCACGGGGTGGCCCAGCACCTCGTAAAGGGCAGCCCGAAGGGGGGCGGCGCGAAAGGCGCGGCGGCTGTGCGGGGCCAGCGGCTCTGGCAGGCGCAGCGTCATCCAGAGCGAGAGGCAGGCGGCAAAGAGGACGAAGGCGCCGAACACCCCGCGCCAGCCGCTGAGCGCGATAATGCCCGCGCCCAGCAGCGGCGCCATCGCCGGGGTCAGGGCAAAGACCATCATCACGAAGGACATGAGCCGCGCCATCTCGCGCCCCGCATGGAGATCACGGATGATCGCGATCGACACGATGCGAAAGGCCGCGGCACCCAAACCCTGAACGGCCCGCGCAACAAGCAGGGTTTCGAGGCTGGGCGCAAGCATCCCGAGGGCGGCCCCCGCAGCATAGATCACGGCGCCGATGAGGATGATCGGCTTGCGCCCGAAGCTGTCGGACAGCGGCCCGGCGAGGAATGTCCCGATCCCGAGACCAAGCAGGAAGGAGGTGATGATGAGTTGCGCGCGGTTCGGCGCGTCGGGAGTGAGCGCCTCTGCGATATGCGGCAGGCCGGGCAGCATCGCGTCGATCGACAAGGCCACGGTCGCCGCCATCATCGCCATCATGGCGATGAATTCGGGCCCGGCTGCGGTTTTACGGAGAGGCGTTGCGGCAGGCATCAGGGGTCCTTTGGCGCGGATGTCAGCGGCTTAGCACAGGCCGGGGCGAGGGGCCAGATCACGTCCGGGTGGCGCTGATGTGACCCGCTTGCCTGCACGCGTCGATACGGGGCGAGATCGCATCGCTCATGTCGGGCGGGCCTGCGATCATCCTCGGCCTTGTCGAGCCCCGCGTGACAGGGCGACGGTGGGACTCAGACCTCCGGGCGCCTTGCTATGTGGTTCTTTGAGCGTGAGAAATTGCCCCGAAATCGAGAAACTCTTCCATGAAAAGCCCGACCAGTTCGGAGCGGGTGCGCACATTGGCGGCGCGGAACACGGCGCTCAGATGTGCCTTGACGGTGCCCTCGGCGCTGCCGCGATGGTGCGCAATGTCCGACAGGCGCAGGCCACGCAGCGTGAGCAAGGCGACATCCCGTTGCGCCGGGGTCAGGTTCCAGCGTTCGAAATGCTCTTGCAGGATGCTGTCGAATTCACCCTTCAGGGAGGTCAGCTTGCTGTCGAGCGCGCTGCGATCCTTGTGCAAAACGCGCATTGCAAACCGGGCGAGGGCAAAGCCGAGTAGCGTCATGCCGAGCAAAAAACCCTCTGATCCGAGATGCGCGAAGTCGTGGCGGTCCAGAGACAGCCAGAAGCTCGGGTCGGGAAATTCCAGCCAGAGATCCGCTGCGAATCCGAACGCGCAGAGGGCCTGGATCAAATTGAGGGCCAGAATGATCCTTCCGGTTTTGGTCAGAGTGGCAACGCTCAACTTGGTGTTTGACATCCTTTTGTCCTTCGATCCGGGAATGCATGACTAAACCAAAGTCTTATACGCGTTTTAAACGCAGGAAATCGCCTTTATTTCATTTGACGTGAGCAATGATCCGCCGATCCTTTTCAGCACGGGCTTGCTCTGCCCATGCTGGATCACGCCCGGCACGTCGGGATCGGAGGGGGAGGTCGGAGCAGGTGGAACTGAGTTATAGGGGAGGAAATGATGATGAACCTTGGATTGAAATGGCCACCGAATTTGGCCAGAGTTGTGACATCGGTTCTGTTTGTGGTGTCGTTTGGTCTGCCTGTCGCCGTTGAGGCGCAGGTCTCGGTGTCACCGCAGGAACATGGGCCGCAACAGCAGGAATTCGTGCATGGTGCGCCGCAGGTGCCGTCGCTCGAATGGACGCTGGCGGCTGGTGGGCGGATCTATGACAATTGGTGGGAGGCGCTGGACCGCGACGAACCCGAAGGCACCAACCCGGCTTATCCGGCGAGCGCAAAGCAGGAAGGGGCGGGAACCTGGCGGTGCAAGGAATGTCACGGCTGGGACTACCTGGGCGCCGAAGGGATCTATCGCAAGGGCAGCCATTTCACCGGCATCAAGGGCGTCATGGGGGCGCGGGGCCTGCCGCCCGAGGCGCTGATGGCGACGTTGCGCGACGCAAATCATCCCTACACGCCGGAAATGATCGCCGATGAAGAGATGCTGCGCGTCGCGGTCTTTCTCAGTCAGGGCCTTGTCGATATGCGGTCTTTCATCAATTACGAGACGCGCAAGGTGATTGCGGGGTCCGGCGATTTTACCCGAGGCAGGGCGATCTTTCAGACGACCTGCGCGGCCTGCCACGGCTTTGACGGGCGCGCGCTGGACTGGGGAGCCCCGGGCGAGCACAATTATGTCGGAACAGAAGCACAGGAACTGCCCGACGAGGTATTCAACAAGATCTCCAACGCGCATCCCGGTGCTGCTATGATCAACACCCGCGCTTTCTCGGTTGAGGATCGGGTCAGTCTGATGAACTATATCGCAACGCTACCCGACACGATCGACGAGTGATCACTTGACGCGCTCCCGTGGCCCCTCAGCCATCGGGAGCGGCGCAGGGTGCGGGCTGGGTCGTCTTTTCATCCTTTGGAGAGGCACCGAATGTGGACGGAAAACTGACGGTAAACTGAGGCCTGCGCGCGCAAGGCTTCAGTTTCACTTCAGCCGGGATCAGGATAAGGAGACATAACAGAAGGATCCCATGCTCTCATGCGCGCGCTGCTGATCGAAGATGATACGACACTTGGCATGGCCATTCGCGATCAGGTCGCGGGCGACGGCCATTCCGTGGATTGGGTGACGCGGCTTGACGCGGCGGGGGACGCGCTCGCGGTG
>Ga0210011_1000118_pt1 | contig 98983 bp, 105 predicted proteins | sample CryGeymeta201502_FD_183972 | JGI IMG/M metagenome (GOLD analysis project Ga0210011, IMG submission 183972) | Groundwater microbial communities from Crystal Geyser aquifers in Utah, USA - Crystal Geyser metaG 2015-02 (SPAdes) (version 2) | ecosystem: Environmental > Aquatic > Deep subsurface >...
TAAAGTAATAGAACTTTTGCCTGGTGCCAAGTTTCGTGTCGTCCTTGAAAACGAACATGAATTGGTCTGTCACTTAGCTGGTAAACTGCGTATGCACAATATCAGACTAAATGTAGGTGACGAAATCAAGGTGGAGATTACTCCTTATGACTTATCAAAAGGACGTATAACCTATAGATTTTAAAATAATCTCAATCAGTGCGGTGTAGTTCCTTCAGGGGAATGTCGATATCGCGGCAGTGGTTGGTGATTTTTTATTAAAAAATATTTATTTGAGTGTTTAAAAAGTATTATGAAAGTACATTCATCAGTAAAAACAAGATGTAAAGACTGTAAAATCGTCATCCGTCGTGGCGCTCGTTACGTTATTTGCAAGAATCCTCGTCACAAACAAAGACAAGGAGCTAAACAACGTGTCAAAGCTGCATAAGTCATGTGGTCTTGGCTACAAATTTAATTAAAAGATTTAGATATTAAGATATGCGTGTTTCCGGAGTAAATATACCAAATGAGAAAAGAGTTTTAATAGCTCTTACTTATGTGTACGGTATTGGTAATACTACAGCTAAGAAAATCATGGATCAAGCTCAAGTACCACTAACTACAAAAAGGTCATAGAACAGAAGGCGATTTACGTCGTGATGTCTCTTCAAATATCAAACGTTTGAAAGATATCAAGTCTTACCGTGGTACACGTCATGCCAAAAGATTACCATCTCGTGGTCAAAGAACTAAGACAAATAGTCGTACTACACGTGGTAACAAGAGAAACGTGGCAACCAGTGGTAAGAAACCATCTGCTCAAAAGACCTAAATTGAATTAAAAAAACGAAAAATATTTTATTATGGCTACTAAAAAAGTTAAAAAAGCAAAAAAGAAGAGTTTGCGTTCCGTTTCACACGGTAAAGCTTACATTCAAGCTACATTCAACAATACAATTGTTTCAATTACTGATCAAAATGGTGATGTTTTGGGCTGGTCTTCAGCTGGTAAAGCTGGATTCAAAGGTCCAAAGAAGTCAACTCCTTATGCTGCTGGAGTAGTTGTTAAAGAAGTCGCTGAAGGTATCAAAGCTTTTGGGATTAAAGAAGTAAATGTATTTGTCAAAGGTATCGGTGGTGGTCGTGAAGGTGCAATTCGTGCCTTGAATTCTAACGGTATTCAAGTATTATCTGTCAAAGATATTACACCTATTCCACACAATGGTTGTCGTCCACCAAAAAGAAGACGCGTATAATATAATTTGATTTTTATAATATGGGAAGAAATATTGGACCAAAAAATAAAATTGCTAGACGTTTCAAAGCAAACTTAGGTTTGAAAACTAATGCCAGCAAAGTTGCTCGTCGTCTAAACCAAGCTCCAGGTGTACACGGACCAAATCAACGACGTGTTACTCTTTCTGCTTTTGGTAAACAATTACTTGAAAAACAAAAAGCCAAAGCTGTCTATGGTATTCGCGAAAAACAATTTCGTAAATATGTAGAAAAAGCTAGTGCTATGACTGGTGACTCTGGTGTCAACTTGCAAGAAATGTTGGAAATGCGTATGGACAATGTTGTCTATCGTCTTGGTTTTGCTACTACTCGTGCTCAAGCTAGACAATTTGTTAGTCATGGTATGTTTACTTTGAATAGCAAAAAAATGGATATCCCTTCACATATCGTACGTGTTGGTGATATAATAGCTTTGAAAGAAAACAAAGTAAAGAAACAAATTTTTGAAAATCTAAGTGATAGACTTCAATCTCAAGAATTACAATCTTGGTTATCAGTAGATGCTGCTGCTAAAACTGGAAAAATATTGACAAAGCCTGCTGATAAAGATTTCGAAAAAGTTTTCGACGTTAAGCTTATCACTGAGTATTACTCAACTAGATAATTTTTAAAATGTCTGTTAACATAAAATATATGGATTATATTCTTTTACCTTCAACAATAGAGTTCAAAGAAACTGACAAAGCCAATATTGCTGAGCTTGTCATCACTCCTTGTCATCAAGGTTATGGTGTCACAGTTGGTAATGCTTTACGTCGTGTTTTGTTATCTTCTATCGAAGGTGCAGCTGTCGAAGCTGTAAAAATAAACGGCATTCAACATGAATTTTCTGCAATTGAAGGTGTGATGGAAGATGTTATTGAACTTTCTCAAAACCTTAAGCAGATGGCTATCATTTCTCACAGTGATACACCTGTTACTCTTACTTTGACAAAAAAAGGTAAGGGAGATGTGACTGCTGCTGATTTTGAAAAGAACTCTGATATCGAAATTATCAATCCAGATTTGAAGATTGCAACATTGACTGATGACAAAAAAGAATTGAGTTTGGAAATTATTGTTGGAAGAGGTTTGGGCTATGTCCCTGTTTCTGAAAAAGAAAGTAAAAATCTTGACTTGGGTACTATTCTTATCGACTCCTTTTATTCCCCGGTAAAAGACGTCGGTTATGCTATAGAAAATACTCGTGTCGGAGATATTACTGACTACGAAAAAGTAACATTGACTATTGAAACCAATGGTACTGTAAGTCCAAAAGAGACTGTAGAAAGAGCTACGAAGATTCTTATGGATCACTTTAGTTTAATTTTAGATTCTTCTAGTACTGCTAAAAAAGTGAAAAAAGAAAAAGAAAAGGTAAGTGAAGAAGAATAAAACAACAAGAAAATTTATTTTAATATGAGACATCAAAAGAAAAATATAAAATTGGGTAGAACCAAAGCACCAAGAAAAGCCTTATTAAGAAGTTTGGCTGAAAGTTTGGTATTGCATGATGGTATTGTGACTACTCAAGCCAAAGCAAAAGCTTTGCGCACTGTAGTAGAACCACTTGTTACCAAAGCTAAGAAAAACCGTCCTATTGATAAAGAACTCATCAATGCTGTTTTGTATACAGGTAAAGCTGTCAAGAGATTAGTTGAAGAAATTGCTCCACGTTACAAAGATAGACAAGGTGGTTACACTCGTATTATCAAGTTGGGAAATCGTCCAAGTGACGGTGCTCCAAAAGTAAAAATAGAATTTGTCTAAAAAGATTTACAATATGCAAGAAATAAAACGTGAAAATATAACATTAGATGCGACAGACAAAGCTGTTGGTCGTGTAGCTACTCAAGCTGCTATGGCTCTTATGGGTAAAAATAAGCCTACCTTTGTTCGTCATATCGACACTGGAGATTTTGTAGTAGTAAGTAATGCTAAATTAGTAAAATTTACTGGTAAAAAATTGGTACAAAAAGATTACTACTGGCATAGTGGACATCCAGGTGGATTGAAAACTACTTCTATGAAAAAAGTTTTTGATAATGATCCTACTGAAGTAATGCGTCGTGCAATCTATAGTATGTTACCTAAAAACAAACTAAGAGATGGTATGATGAAACGTCTTACTATCAATGCTTAAAATATAAAATAATATATAATTATGGTACAGAAATCTGATGACAACAAAGCTCGCGCTGTAGGTAGAAGAAAAACTGCTTCTGCTCGCGTACGTATTACACCTGGTAAAGGTAAAATCACTATCAATGATAGAGAATTTACTAACTTTTTTACAACCAAACTTTTACAAGATAGAGCAATGGCTTCTCTTACTGCTGTTGGTAAAGAAAAAGACATGGATGTATCTGTCAAAGTAGCTGGTGGTGGTGTTCGTGGTCAAGCTGACGCTGTTTGTCACGGTATTGCCCGTGCTCTTGTAGAATGGAATGAAGAATTGAAACCAATTTTGAAAGCAGGTCGTTTTATGACTCGTGATTCTAGAGCAAAAGAAAGAAAGAAACCGGGTTTACACAAAGCTCGTCGTGCTCACCAATGGAGAAAGCGTTAAGACGTCGCAAATTTACAAATATACATTACAAACTTCGGACGTATTTGTTCGGAGTTTTTGTTTTTTAGAAATAAAAACATTAAAGCATGAAAACATAAAAACAATCACTATTTTGAAATTTTCATAAGTTTTGAATACTTGTTTTAATGCTTTAATGTTCTAGTGTTTTTATGAAAAATAGTGTAAAATAGGGGGGTAATCTATAAGAAAGATCTTTCGCTGTATTCTCAGCTCAAGATGACAAAACACATGAAGTCTCACTCAATTGCCAAAAATACCATGTTTATGACTATGGCCTCTGTTTTACAGAAGGTCATATCTTTTGTTTACTTTGCTATTGTAGCGCGTAATATCGGAGCTGTAGATACAGGTAAGTATTTTTTTGCTTTATCTTTTACCACAATTTTTGTAGTTTTTGTAGACATGGGTTTGACCAATGTTTTAGTTCGGGAAGGTGCTAAGATCAAGGAAAAAATTCAAGATTATTTTTCTAGTATTTTATTGGTAAAATTGTTTTTAGGTTTACTGAGTTTTGTGGCTGTTTTTATTATTATAAATTTCCTAGGTTATGAATTGGAAACCAAAACTTTGGTGTATGTTTCTGCTATAACTATGTTGTTTGATTCTTTACATCTTAGTTTGTATGGTACTCTTAGAGCTTTTGGTAATCTAAAATTTGAAGCTTTAGGTATCATGGTAAGTCAAGCTCTTACTTTTATTTTAGGTACTTTTTTCTTGTTTTCTAAGTTTCCTCTTATTTATCTTATGTATGCTTTTCTTATACCAAGTTTTTTGAATGTTGTTTATGCTAGTTCTATTGTTATATTCAAATATCATCTAAAATTTGTTCCAAAATATGACAAGAAAATTTTGAAATATATTATACCTATAGTTATACCTTTTGCCTTGGCAGCTATTTTTGGTAGGATTTATTCTTTTAGTGATTCTATACTTTTGTCAAAGCTTGCTGGAGACGAAGTCTTAGGATGGTACAGTATTCCTTCCAAAATTGCTTACGCTTTGAATTTTGTACCACTCGCTTTGGTGGCAGCTCTTTATCCGAAGTTTAGTGAATATTATGCACATAATAAGGAAAAACTAAGCTTTGCTTTTCATCAGAGTATCAAGTATCTTTTGGTAGTTGCTTTACCTTTTGTAGTTATTGTTTTTTTACTCTCAGAAGATATTATTGTTTATTTGTTTAAAACTGAATATTTGAATTCAGTACTACCGTTGAAAATTTTGATGGTGGGTGTTATTTTTGCTTATTTGAATTTTATTTTTGGTTCTGTTCTCAATGCTTGTGATAGACAAAAAACACAGACAACACTCATAGGTATCATGATGATTATAAATATTGTTTTGAATTTACTTCTTATACCTAGTCTGGGAGCTGTGGGGGCTTCTATTGCCGCTTTGGTGGGTAATTTTGGTATGTTTGCCTTGAGTTTGTTTTTTATCTCTAAATTCAACAAGTTTGATTTCAGTTTTTTGAATAAGTTATTTTTGCAACTTTTTGTAACTCTTTTTGTGATGTATGCTATAACTTGGTTGATAGATATTTATTTTGGTTTTATTGTAGCTTTGTTTGTGGGAGGACTTACTTATTTGCTAATGCTTTTTGTTACACGTACTATTACAAAAAAACAAATATTAGAAATGATGAGACTTACTTCTAAATAAAATAAATTTAATTTTTTATGAAAAAAACTTTAATAATCACCATGGAATTTCCACCACAAATTGGTGGGATTGCTACATACGTTGATCAATTTGCGTCAGCTCTTGAACAAGAAAAAACTGTCGTTTTGGCACCAAATGATAAAGAAAAAAAATTGGTAGAAGAATTTGATAAGAGTCGAAAATATAAAATAATTAGACAAGATTTTTTTTATCCAAAATTTGTTTGGCCTCGTTGGCTCAAGTTATATTGGCAGGTTAAAAAAATAGTTCAAGAAGAAAAGATTGAACTAATTCTTATCAATCATGTTTTACCTGTAGGTTATATTGGTAGTCTGATCAAAAGATTTTTGAAAGTACCTTTTTTGATTATTTCACATGGCACAGATGTTACTTATGCAACTAGGACGAAGTGGAAAAAAAATAGACTTCGTAAAATTATTTTGAAAAGTGAACAAGTGGTTTTCAATAGTGAATCTCTCAAAAGAAGATTTTTGGAGAAAGTTCCAGAATTTGAGAGTAAATCTTTGGTAATGTATCCTTGCCCTGATAAAGATTTTTTTGTATCTCCACCTGCTGAGGAAATAAAGATATTGCGTGATAAATTGGCTCTCGAAGGTAAAAAGGTAATTCTTACAATCGCTCGTATGGAAGATGGCAAAGGTTTTCCACATATTGTAAGAGCTTTGCCAGAAATTTTGCAAAAAGAACCTCATGTGGTCTGGATCATTGTTGGTGATGGTCCAAAGAGAGTTGAAGTTTTGAAATCTATTCAAGAAAAAAGTCTGCAAAATGTGGTACGTTTTATGGGTAAAGTACCTCATAGTGAAATAAAAAAATATTATTATTTAGCAGATCTTTTTGTGTTGTTTACTCATCCTGACCATGGTCGTGAAGAAGGTCTTGGTTTGGTCTTCTTAGAAGCTCAGGCTGCAGGATTACCTGTAATTGCTGGTAAAAGTGGGGGAGTAGAGGAGGCCGTCATCAATATGCAGACAGGTATTGTAATTGATATTAGACAAAAGGCTAATGTTACTGATGAAACAGTGGTTGAGATGTTACAAAATCCAGATTTTGCAAAATCTTTGGCACAAAATGCACAAAACAGAATAAAAACAGAATTTATTTGGGAGCACCAATTGAAAAAGTTGGATAATTGGTTGGAATAAAAATGATACGAATTTATAATATTTTTTTTAATTTGTAATTTTATAGGTATGGATTTAAAATTAAAAGAACAAGAAAGAGTTCTCTCAGAAGTTTTACAATATGGGTTGACCAAAGTGTGGTATTATTTTGTTGGTTTTTTGTTTTTGTTTTTGGCTGCTTTTTTTATGTTTTGGTTTTTTGACCATGCTTGGTGGGGGGGTTCTTTATTTTTTATTCTTATTTTTTTAGGATTTTTTACATTGTTTCGCAATTATTATTTGTGGAAAAAAAATATTTGTTATATTACCACTCATCGTGTGATAGATGTAGAACAAAGAGGTTTCTTTGAAAAAGTGGTATCAGAAATCCCTTATGACCAAATAGAGGATGTTCATGGTAAGATTAGTGGTTTTTTTGGAATGATATTACGTTTTGGTACAGTGTCTATTCAGACAGGTAGTGGAAAAGTAAAAATAATTTTGCAAAATGTAAAAAGACCTTTACAGCTTCAGCAACAGATAAATGAGATGAGGGAACGCTATTTATCCAAATATAGTACAGATTTTAGTGGGGACGTAGCGGGAATAATAAATGATAAATTGTATGAACTTGAATTACCAGATTTGTATAGAGTGAAAAAAGCTTTGGATAAGAGAATATCTAAATTATCTAGAGAAAATTAAAAAATGAAATTTTTTGCTTGTTTTTTTCGTAATATAGATTGAGAGAGTTGGTTGTTAGTATTATTTCAATTTTTTTGAATTTTGTGCTATAATAGTATAAATTAGCCTATTTTAATTTATCTTTACATGGCTACAACGGCACAAGAAAAAGTCGGTTTAAAGAAGCGGTTTTTTAACTCACGCTTGTTTTTATTTGCCATGTTAGGTATTGCGCTTGTGGTTGCTGCTGGTTATGCTAGAGCTTATTACCAAGATTATAAGATTAAACAAGAGATTGAGAAATTACAAGAAGAAGTGTCTTCTTTACAGAAGAAAAAAATACAAAGTTTGGATATTTTGGATTATGTTTCGAGTAGTGCTTATGTGGAAGATCAGGCTAGAATAGAGCTTAACATGAAAAAACCTGGTGAAAAAGTACTCTTTGTAAACAAGGTTAATTTTGAAAAATCAGAAGCTGTGGAAGAATCTGGTTTTTCAGATGATGGACAATTTTTATCTAATCCAGTAAAATGGTTATATTATTTTATTCATAAGCCTCTTTAAGAGGAGTAATAAAAAGACGTATTATGTCAGAAGAACAAAAAATGTCTCCAGAAATGGAGAAAAAGGATGGAGCTATGGATCTTCCAGAAACAGGAACAGCCATGGCAAGTAAATCTACAAAACCTGTAAACCAAAGAAAAACTAGTCCACTAGTTTTAGGCTTAGGTGGTTTTGTTGTTGCTTTGGTTGTTGGTTTTTTAATATTTTACGGAGTATCTGTCGCTCAAGTAAAAAACATGTCTAGAAGTAGCTTTACTTTTAAATCAGCTGCTTTTTTGCATTTGCCTGTCGCTAGTATCAATGGTAAAAAAGTATTGTATACTGACTATATAGACAATATCCAAGCTATGGAAAAATTTTATGAAACAGATAGTAACGGTGACGTAGCTCCTACTGAAGACGAAAAATCTGATTTCATTTTGAGTCGTTTGCTTATCAACAATCTAGTTGCTGACGTTGCAGATGATATGGATGTAAAGGTTACAAAAGAAGATATTGATAAAATAGCAACAGAACAAATTGTTTCTGGATTCCCAAGTAAGGAAGATGCTGAAAAAGAAATCATGGATAGATATGGTTGGACTTTGGCAGAATTTTTGGACAAAATAGTTTATCCAACTGAGTTAGAAAAAAAATTGTCTGAGAAATATGCAGAAGAAAATCCTAGTGATAATACTGCTGATGAAGCTGTTCGTACACAAGCTTTAGAAATTTTGAAACAAATCCAAGATGGTACAGATTTTGTTGAAATGGCTCAACAATATGGTTCTGATGGTACTGCTACTGAAGGTGGTGATTTGGGTTGGTTTGGTCGTGGTATGATGGTACCTGAATTTGAAGAAGTGGCTTTTTCATTAGACAAAGGTGAACTATATAGTGATGTGGTAAAAACACAATATGGTTATCATATTTTGCAAGTGACAGACAGACGTACTACTACAGATGAAGAGGGTAATGAAGTAGAAGAAGTACAAGCTCGTCATATTTTGTTCCCTTTCCAAGAAAATACTGATGATGCTTTTCGTACTTTCATGAATGATAAATTGAAAAATGCTGATATCAAAATTATCGCGGATGTACACAATCCTTTTGAAGGAATTTTTGATACAGAGACTACTTCAACTCAAGAATAATATTTAATTTATCTTGTCTTAATTTAATTGATGTTTAAGACAAGGTAGGCGGATATGGTATAGTGGCATTACGTTGTTTACATAAGTATTATTTTGTAAACAAAAAGGGGAGTTCGAATCTCTCTATCCGCACGATTGAAAAATTACAATTTTGAAATTACAACCTGATTGTCGGCAGGCAGGATTCCAAATAAAATATGAATTACAAAATATAATTTTTTATTGTTTGGAATTTGTTTATTTTTAATTGTAATTTTTTTTACGCCATCCTAGCTCAGCTGGTAGAGCAATTGTATCGTAAACAATAGGTCATGAGTTCGAATCTCGTGGATGGCTCAATCGGGATAAACAATAGGTTACGAGTTTGACTCTCGTGAGTGGCTCTATCTGGATAAACCATTGTTTATAGTTATAAGTTTCTTTATCGGCTTTATTTTTAAATAAAAATTTTATAGCACAAAAAATATTTTTGTGTTATAATATTTTACATATGATTACACTAAAAAGCGTTGTCAAAAAATATAGTTCAGATAGCATTGGTCTCAATGGTATTGATTTGCATGTAGAATCTGGAGAATTTGTTTCTATTGTTGGACAAAGTGGTACAGGCAAGACAACCATGGTCAAGTTGCTCATCGCTGAAGAAAAAGCAACTTCAGGAATTATAGAAATAGGTGGTTGGGATATTACAAAAATAGCTAGAGCGGATGTACCTCTTTTACGTCGTCAAATTGGTGTGATATTTCAAGATTTCAAACTTTTGCCTAAGAAGACTGTATCTGAAAATGTTGCGTTTGCGTTAGAAGTAGCAGGTGAAAAGAGAAATCGTATCAAACAAGTAGTTCCTCGTGTTTTGGATATTGTAGGTCTTAGTCACAAAATAGATAGATATCCTCATCAGTTGTCTGGTGGTGAACAACAACGTGTCGCTATGGCACGTTCTTTGGTGCATAGACCAAAAATTCTTTTAGCTGATGAACCTACTGGTAATCTTGATTCTATCAATACTCAAGAAATTATTGATATTTTGAAAAAAATAAATGAATTTGGTACTACTATTATACTTGTTACTCATAATAGAGAAGTAGTCAATCAACTCAAGCGTAGAGTGGTAACTTTGCATGATGGTCGGGTAATTTCCGATGAGGACAATGGTAAATATCGTTTATAAATCTCGATAAAGTTGGGACAATTAAATTTTCTTGGTAAAATAATTATTATTTTATTTTGAATATAATTAATTAACAAAAATTATGATAGCAGGATTTTTTCGTATTGTAAAATTTTCTTTTCAAGAAATATTCCGAAACATGAGTCTGTCTATTATGACTGTACTTATTTTGATTTTGATGCTTTTGTCTATCAATACTTTGATAATTGTAAAAGTACTTACTGACGAATCTATCACTGCTGTGAAAAATCAAATTGATGTAAGTATTTATTTCAACCCTGAAGCTACAGAAGATGAAATTACTGAGATACGAGATTATGTTTCTGCTTTCCCGGAAGTAGAGCAGGAAAATTTTTTGGATAGAGATCAAGTCTTTGAAGAATTCAAAAAAAATTACTTTGATAATGATGATGTCTTATCATCACTAAATGAATTAGTAGACAATCCTCTTGGGCCTACGCTTATTATCAAGACTAGAGATCCAAAAGATTATGAAAAAATAATCAAAGCTTTGACTGTACCTGAATATGAAAATATTATAGAAGCTAAGACATTTGGGGATACTCAGACAGCTATAAACAAGATTCATGCTATCACGACAAATGTTCAGAAATTTAGTTATTTTTTGACTATTCTTTTCGCTATAATTGCCTTTATAATCATTTTTAACACGATTAGAGTGGCAATCTATACACAAAGAGCTGAGATAGGTATAAAACGTCTTGTGGGGGCAACTAGCTGGTTTATACGTGGTCCTTATTTGATTGAATCACTGTTATTTAGTCTTACTAGTGTTGGTGTCATTTATTTCTTAATGAATTTCTTATTGAAATTTTTGGATCCGTATGTAAGTGTTGTCTTCCAAAAGACTGATTTATTGTCTCTCTATTTTTCTCAAAATATTTGGATGATACTTGGAACTGAATTTGCAATTGTCTTTTTACTTACTATTATTTCGAGTGGTTTAGCTATGAGAAGGTATTTACGAACCTAGTCATAGAAACATAAAAGCATTAAAACATAAAAACAACCTTTGATTTTCAAGGTTGTTTTTATTTTAAAATTGTTTTAGTGTTTTAATGTTTGTATGATTTATGAAATCTACCACAATTTTACTTTCTGAATCTTCGCCATTACCAATCTTATTTGTTCATAACTAATATCATCAGGAAGTTTTACTTTGATAGGGGAGAGTTTGGTATAATCTTCTGCTTCACTCATCGCTTGCAATATTTGTTTTTCTTGTTCAGGAGTTACAAATTCTTCGACAGGTAAAGCACCATCATCTTCTACATACCAGCGAGTAAGATGTTGGAAGATAGTTGTTACGCCTAGTGACCTTATTTTGGAAATTTGTTCTATCGTTTTTCCTTCTTTGTACATATTGACAGTTTCCATGACAGTATTAGATAGAGATTGAAAAACACTTAGAGACTTTTTATTTTCTTTGACATTTTCGGTTACTTCTTCCCATTTATAATTTAGGCAGATGTCACAATTGTTGCAACCATTATTTTCTCTGATTCGACTGACATCTGGATCGGCAAAATAACTAAGGATAGTTTGGCGACGACAAATTTTACTTTCGACATAATTACTGATGGCTTCTAGTTTTTCGTATTGAGTATTGGCAATTCTATTTATTTCAGCTATGTTTTTTCCTTGTTTCGTCATTTCTTCTTTACTCTTGCGGATGAAGAAGTGACGGAGTCCGACGTCGGCTCGACTGTGCAAAAGCACACAATAAGATATTTCACCATCACGACCAGCACGTCCGGCTTCTTGGTAGTAGCCTTCCATACTACTTGGCATACCAGAGTGAATGACAAAGCGAATGTCAGCTTTGTCGACACCCATTCCAAAAGCAATCGTGGCAACAATGACTTTGAATCTGTTTTCCATGAATTTTTCTTGGACTTTTTTTCTTTCTTCTGGAAGAAGGCCTGCATGATAGGCTACGGCTCGGATATTTTCGGCATTTAGAAAGTCAGATATTTTTTCTGTTTCTTTGCGACTGAGTGCGTAGACTATACCAGAGCCGTTCATAGATTTCACAAGACGTAATATTTCATGTTCGCGAGCTTTTTTCTTGAGATCACTGCGCACAAAAAATTTTAGGTTTGGTCTATCAAAACCGCGTACGAAAACCTGGGGTTTTATTAATCCCAAATTTTTTATAATATCATCGCGGACTTCTGGAGTAGCTGTCGCGGTAAAAGCTGTGACAGAAGGACGGGTTTTTAGAGAAGCGATGAAATCTTTTATCAGACGATAATGTGGTCGGAAATCATGACCCCACTCGGAAACACAATGAGCTTCGTCGACAGCGACAATATCCAAAGTTATTTTTGCAAAAAGATCATTCAAATATTTATTTTTCAAACCTTCTGGTGCCATGTAAATGATATGTGTTTTTCCACTTTCTATTTCTTTTACAGCACTTTTCACTTCATCTAGACTGATTGAGCTATTGATAAGCACAGCATTTAGTCCGCGAGCTTTTAGGCTATCGACTTGGTCTTTCATGAGAGCTATGAGAGGGGAGATGACGAGAGTGACTTTTTGGGTAGCCAAAGCTGGAAGTTGGTAACACAAAGATTTACCACCTCCGGTAGGCATGAGAGCGACGACATCTTGTCCGTCTACTATAGCTTGGACTATTTCTTCTTGGCCAGGGCGAAAATCTGAGAAATTGAAGTATTGTTTTAGTTTGGTGTTGAGCGCATTCATTTTGGGAAGTCTTATTAGTTAACTTCAGTATTTTACTATATTTTGGGGATATGGGCAATTGTTATCATTAAAGCATTAAAACATGAAAATATAAAAACAAACTATTATAATGATAATGTATTAAGAATATGTTAATTTTTAAATTAATATAAAAATCATGACCGAATTATTTTGAGTACTTGATCTGGTGATAAATCATTTGGATGATATTCGTCAAATAATGTATTTAATTCTTTATAAGAATTTAAATCATCAAAAACAAAACCAAAAACAGCTGACATTGCAAGAATGGTATTGTTTAATGTTCCATATGCATATTCTAGTGCTGAAACACAACGATTTATTCCTACAAATAATTCAAAATCATAATCCTTAGTGAAAGGATCAATATTTTCTAAAACACTAACATATGAAGGGTGAGCAAGGGCAGATTCGATTTTGTATACATGCGTTCCCAAATTTTTGTGGTTATCAGCATCTGTTTCATTAAATGCATCATCATCTTTCATTAAAGATTTAATTTTTTCACGCCCATCTCCATGCATAATAAGATGTCCATTAAACCATTTTTTTAATTCATTATCTTTTTTATCATCCTTGCACTCAAGAGCAAAAAAATTAAGAAGCATATTATACTCCTTAATTGCTCTGATTATCACCATCAATGAAACATTGTTACCTTGTTCACCAAGAATAAATATAGTATCCCATAATTTAAATATTTGTGCATTGATTAGATAACACGCAGACTCAAATGTTTCATCCAAGATATCAGGTATGTTATTTTTTAATAATTTTAAATAAGGAAATAATTTATCTCGACGTTTTTTAAGAATGGCAATATGTTTTTTTATTTGTGCTATATCCAAGTTTTTTTGATGAGTTCTAATAAGTATGTCTTGTTTTAGTGCTTTTTTTGCCATATCACTAGAAATAAATTCTTTCAAATCAAAAATATGTTCATGAATATATTTTTGGCTTTTTTGTCCCATAAATTAATTTAATAATTATATATAATATTTGATTTCTAATAAACAAACTTCTTAATTATTTGTCTATATGCTATAATCTATTATATAATCTTTAACTCTACTATGCAAACACCCTACAGAAAAGCAGGAAAATACGGTCTACAGCAACAAGATCCTTATCTTAGCCAAAATAAGATTCTTGAGTTGGAGCAAGAATTAGTCAAATTGAAGAAAAAACGACCATTTGCAGCTTCGGAAGTGAGTAGACTAGCAGAATTAGGGGATTTTTCAGAAAACGTCGAATATCAACAAGCCAAAAGTAAATTACGTGGGATCAATGGTGCTATTACTAGAATTCAAGCACAGCTCAATAGTGCCATAGTGATAAATCAAAAAGGTGGAGGTGCTTTTGTTAGTCTGGGAAGTAAAATAATTGTAAAAGTTGACGGCAAAGAAAAACACTATGAAATTTTGGGTTCTAGTGAGAGTAATCCAGAAACAGGAATAATTTCTCACAGTTCACCGATTGCTCAGTTACTTTTGGATAAGGAAGTTGGTGACAAAGTCATTTTGAAACTGAAGGATAGGGAAGTGGAGTATGAAATACTGGAAATAAAATAAGCCAAGGACACTTGACTTTTTTTATTTTTTGTATTAGCTTGTAATTCTAATCCCTTTTTGGGGGGAGGTGTGAAATGTCGTCATTTTGGGACGATTTTGAGCGAGTCGATCGTATCTTCGGATACTTTCCGGCTCACCGCGCCCTCTTCCCACTGGACGTGTGGAAGATTGGGCGTAGTCTGGGCATTGAAATAGTGTCCAAGACGAAAGGGATCAATTCGTTGGAAGTTGTGCGAACCGGCCTGAAAATGGTCATCCGCTACAATAAGTCCGACGAGAAGATTGAGGAGACGGCCCGTTTCCTCTTGGCCTGCGGCATCGCCGAGCTCCTGCTCGATGAAAGAGACTTCGATAAGAAGTTCTTTATCCTCGACCAGAAGAGTCAGTCTGTGGCTTATGCTATGGACATGCTGATGCCAGGGTCCGTTTTTAGAAAAGTTTTCGGGGGTGGCCTTTGGGACGCTTTCGTGGAACTCTTCCAAAAACGGAAGGCGGGTCAGGGCCAGTTTGAACGGGTGGCTCGCGAGTTCGGTGTGACCGAAAAACTCGCGGAGATCCGTTTTTCACAGGTCTATAACCAGGGCTGAACGGTGAGATGAGAAAAGATATGTTTCCATCTCACCGTCAGAGTTCTTTTTGATATAAAAAAAACCACCGTGATGACGGTGGTTTTTGTTGTTTAATATTTTTATTGATCAGTTTGTTGGTCAAGGTTTGCAACATCAAATGAACTTAATATTTGACTAGCGTCATTCCAACGTGCTTCCAAAGAATCAATTTTTATATATTGAGATTGTGCGCCATAATAATAAACTTGTCCGTCAGTACCATAATATCTAGTATTTGGATGTTCTGACAATTTTGTAGGATAGACACTTACAGCAAGAATATCATCCCAGCCTGTAAAACCAAACCAAACACTAGTACCACCTTCGTCGTTTTCTGTAGTTTTTACAGTATAACCTGTCCATGTTGCAGGTAAAGTTAGTGTGAAGTGAAATTCTGGATTGGTGTAAGTAATTGGACTTGTTGTTTCTGCTGTTGGAGTTGTCAAATTAGCAACAGTGAAAGAATTCAAGATAGTGCCAATTTCATCCCATCTTGGTTGAAGAGAATCAATTTTTATATATTGAGATTGACTACCGTAGTAATAAACTTGTCCGTCAGTACCGTAATATCTAGTATTTGGGTGTATTGTCAATTCTGTAGGATAAACACTTACTACAAACATGTCATCCCAACCAGGTAGACCAAACCAAACACTAGTACCACCTTCGTCGTTTTCTGTAGTTTTTACAGTATAACCTGTCCATGTTGCAGGTAAAGTTAGTGTGAAGTGATGAGCCGGATTGGTATAAGTAATTGAAGTTGCTGTATTTGTGGTAGTAGTATTATTATTGCTATTAGTATTTTGTGTATTTTCGGATTGTGTACCAGCTGTTTCTGTAACAGCATTTTCTCCTGGTGGAGTAGTACTTGTATTGTCAGATGTTACGGGTGTAATTTGGCCATTTATATTACAACCTGCACCGAGCAACACAACTGTTGCTAATATAGCACTGAAAGATAAAATTTTTTTCATAGATATATGTAATTATCTAAATGAATTAAGTGTCTGCACTCTAGCATAAAATTGCTAAAATATCAATGATACTTTGTGATTAACTTTTTTAGACAAAAAAACCGCTTTTATTGGGCGGTTTTTTTGTTGTATGTCTTTGATTTACAAATCAGAAGGAAAATCAAAAGATGAAATTACTTCTGGAGTATCATTTTTGTTTCCATACCAGATTTCTATTTCGTCATATTGTTTCAAGATATATTTTTCTGGATCAGTAATTTGTTTGCCATTGGTATAGACAAGTAACTTGTTATTATCATCAGTACAATAATTGGCTACACAATTGTTATCAAGAGTCACACCCCACTCAGTGAAGAATTGTCCGAGTGTATAGTTTTTTCTATAAGGAGACTCAACATGCAAGATATTAGCTTCGTCATGAGTATGGATAGGGGAGATGAAATTACTGCCAATTCCAATTCCTTCTGGAATATCTATTGATTCCCCATTTATTATAAGATCTATGTGTCCATGATTGTGAGTCACGCTACCTTCTTGTGGTAGTTTTTGTAGTCGGGCTGCTTTCATATTAATGACTAAATCAGAAGTCTTAGGAGCTTTTTCTAAATCATTATTTATGATTGGATCTGGTATGGTCATGTTATTTTTGATAACTAAAATAAACAAAATTGCAAAAATCAGTATAGCAAAAATAATCCAAAATTTATTATTTTTATTTTTCATATTTTAGGTTTTTAGAAGTGTATTATTTTTTGAGCAAGTATTTTGTGAGCGCTGCAATACCAAATCCAAAGAAGATTATAGTAAGAATATGTAGTATAGATGGAAGAATGTTGTTTAGGGTTGTTGAATTCCAAATGTTTCCATAGCTCATCATAGATCCTGGATAATAATTAGAATTTGTTTTAGCACTATAAGCTTGATTATTATTCCAATTTCCACCCATCATTCCACCACTATAATTTTGAGTGTTATTTGCATTTCCATTTAGATATCCCATCATGCCAACACCAACTGAATCTTGACAATACCAACGTCTAGCCATCAAGATATGCATTTGGGTTAGTGTGTCAGATTCTTCACCACCAATCATTTCATCCATTTGTTCGTGCGCATCTCCTGGGTGAACTTGTTCCATATAATAATCACCAATTTTTTCTAATTGTCCATCTGTCAATTTATCACAAGAAATTTTTTGATCAATTATATTTTTTGCTTCACTAAAATTTTCATTTGATTCCGTGCTAGAAGCTGTATACACAAGATTTGGTGTGGCAACGAAAGTCAACAGCATAAATCCAGCAATCAACATCGAAGAAAATGTTTTTTTCATATTTTTTTATTAAGAGTTATCTTTTTTATTATAATCCCATTTATTTAAAAAATAAACAGTGGATAAAATTATAATTGTTGAAGAGCACTATCTATCATGCTTTTGATTTGTGATAGTGGTTGAGCACCATTGATAACAATTTTTTGATCACCCACAAGCATAATAGAATAAGGAGTTCCTTGAGCCCCAGCTGCTTGAGCTTCCGCAGTTGATTTTTGGATTTTATTGGTGAATTTGCCAGAGTTTAGACAATCTTCGAATTTTGTTTTGTTTAGTCCAATGCCAGTTGCAATCTTTGGTAACTGAGCCAAATCAAGTCCATTATTGGAAGGTGTGATTTCAAAAAGCTTATCTAGATAATCCCAGTGTTTGGCATTACCACCCAAGTCGCCGGCACATTCTATAGCCTCGGCTTCTTTGGGAGCTTTGGAGTGGAGACTAACAAGGGGAAATTGTCTATAAACCCAGTTTACTTTGCCATCATATTCTTTCATAACTTCTTGCATAGTTTGGTGGAAACGTTTACAAAAAGGACATTCAGGATCAGAATATTCAACAATAGTGATTGGTGCATCTTTGGCACCACGGATATAATCTTGATCAGTGACTGCGGCTAAAGTAATGTTGGCTGGAGCTTCAGGATTAGCAATAGCTGTATCAGCCCCAGCCGTATTAACAGCTATGTTGTTGTCGCTAGTATCATAGGTAACACTAGCTCCATTGGTACCTTTCAAAAAGATACCAATTAAAATAAAAAATCCGATAGTACAAAGAAGCATAACACCTCCAACCAAACCAAATTCGAAGGTTTGTTTTGGGTTCATTACTTCAAAGATACTTTTTTGTGTATTTTGTTCATCCATATTTTTGATAATTTAGATAATTAATAAAAAACAAAAAAGCCACTCAAAAAACAGAGTAACTTTTTTAAATAAATTATTTACCAAGTTTTGGTATGTAGTAGTCCCAGAGAAAATAATCTTTGGAGGAGGAGAGAAAAATATCGTGCTTGCCTTTGCCAATAGTCTAAATATTTTTTGAAATAAAAATATAATAAGTTTGATAAAGCAAGTATATTTTTATAAAAGAAAAAGACTGAGATTGTTAATGCTATTAAAGTTGTTAGAAGTAGGGCAGATTGTTCAGTGCTATGTAAAAAAAGTAAGTTGTTGTGCATACTTCCTTGGCTTACCCCCAAAGAATTATTAAGACTGCAACAACTATGTTCATTTATATGTTGGTTATTTTCTAGAGACATCAAAAAACCTGTGCCAGAGCAGGACAAAACAAAAAATAATATGATAAAAGATGAAATAATTTGTGGCAGAATTTTTTTCATAGTTATTTTATTATAGCACAGATATTTTGGAAGTAAAAATACCAGCTTGGAATTGGTATTTTTTTCTAGTTAGTTTTCAATCCAATTCAATTTTCCAATATAATCACCTTTGCCAATTTCTAAACCGTTGTGGCGTAAGATGTTGTAGGCTGTTGCTAGGTGAAACAAGAAGTTTGGTACAGCATAGCGTTTGATATATTCATCACCGAGTAGATGTTTGCCTGGTACATAAGGCAATTCTATTTTTCTAGTATCAGCTTTGGCGAATTGTTCTTCTTTGATATTATCGACAAATTCTTTGGTTTTTTGTACTCTTGTTTTCAATTCTGCAAAAGTTTTTTCATTGTCTTCAAATTTTGGAATGTCTATTCCTGCTAGGCGAGCAGTAGCACCCTTTGCATTGTCACAAGCAATTTGGACTTGCATAATAAAAGGAAACATATCAGGGAAAAGACGATAATTTAACAAAAAATCTTCAGAAGGTTTTTTGTCAGCTGTCATTTTTTCAGTTGAATATTTTTCGGCCTTTTCTAAAATTTGATATAGATTTTCTAGCATTACTGAAAAGAGGGGAACCGTATTTTTGTAAATATCTGTATTCATATATTTATGTATTAAAAATAAAATAACTTTACTATGTAAAGTTATTTTATTATACAATACGAACTACTAAAATGCAAACTAAAATAGTATGATTTATAGTGGATAAGTTTTATTTCTTATTTTGTTCAGGATTTTGTGCTGAATCATCTTTTTTTGGTACACCCCACTGCCAACGTGGTTTTTCACCTTTTTTGTAAGCAATGAAAATAAGTAAGAAAATAGCTACAGCTATCTTGGCAAAAAACCAGTCTAGTTCATTTAAAGTAGGCGTAGGACTCAAAGTTGAAGCTGTCCAGAGGATAAAAACAATAAAAGCTAAAGTAACCAGCCAACCTTGCCATTTGACAGGTGTCCAACCCCAGCCATAGAGCTTGCGCTTGAACCACAAGCCTTTTGGATTGTCTTTGAAATAGTCTTTGTATTCTTTGAGCATATTATTATAGTTAAGTTTGTGAATAAAAATATACTTACTATATTGTTATTATACTCCAGAATTTACTATTTAGCTAATATATAGATTGACAAAAGCGCTAAAATATGAGATTATATGTCCGCTAACTCAAATTTTTATAAAAATTATTATGGCCGAAGAAGTAATCCTACGTTTTGACAATGTCTGCTTTGAATATGCAGAGAGAAAACCTGTTTTAGATGAGGTTAGTTTTTCAATACGTAAAAGTGCTAAGTTGACTCTAATGGGACAAAATGGTGCTGGCAAAAGTACACTTTTCAAACTAATAAAAGGTGAAATAAAACCAAATACAGGCAATGTTTTCATAAACAATGACGCTACTATTGGTACTGCTGAACAGATGATTGCCAAAGATGATTTGAATCTGACTATTGAAGAATATTTTAGTAAAGCTTTTACAGAAGTCCCTGGTAATATCAAAAGTCAAATTAGCAAAGTCATGGATGCTGTCAATCTTACTGTACCAACGGACAGAAAAGTAGGGGATTTGTCTGGTGGACAACAAGCTCGTGTACTACTTGCCTATGGTCTTATCCAGAATCCAGATATTCTACTTCTTGATGAACCTACCAACAATCTTGATAAAGAAGGAATTGATCACCTGATTCAGTTTCTTGTGATGTATGACAAGACTGTGATTGTGATTTCTCATGATGCTGATTTCTTGAACTGTTTTACAGAAGGTGTTATCTATCTAGATGTCTTCACCAAAAAAGTCGAGACTTATGTCGGAGACTATTATTCAGTAGTAGAAGAAATCCAAAATAGAATTGATAGAGAAATAAAGAAAAATGCTCAATTGAAAAAACAAATTCAAGACAACAAAGACAAAGTAAACTTCTTTTCCAACAAAGGTGGTAAGATGCGTAAATTGGCTAGTAAATTGCGTGAAGAAATAGAAGAGTTCGAAGAAAACAAAGTGGAAGTACGTCGTGAAGATAAAACAATTAGAGAATTTGAAATTCCTGCCCAAGGACTTATTGGCGACGTGGTAACAATCAAATCTGTCAAAGTAATAAAAAATCATGAACCTGTTGTCAAAGAAGTAGATATCGTTTTGCGTCAGAGAGATAGACTGCTTATTGCTGGTCCAAATGGTATTGGTAAGAGTACTTTGCTTCGTACTTTGGTAAATGGTAGTAATGAAGGTGTGACTATTATGCCTGGCACTCGTCTAGGTTACTATAGTCAAGATTTTGCTACACTTGATTATGATCAGACTGTTTTTGATTCTTTACAAAGTGTGATACAAGAGGGAACTACTACTGAAAATATGCGTGCTGTAGCTGCTGGTTTCTTGCTTAGCGGCGAAACTATGGGGCTCAAGATTTCTCATTTGTCAGAAGGCCAAAAAGGTTTATTATCCTTTGCTAGACTTGTTTTGCTTCAACCTGGACTATTAGTTCTTGATGAACCTACCAATCATATCAATTTTCGTCATATTCCTATTATTGCTGAGGCTATAAACAAGTATGAAGGTACTATTATCCTCATTAGTCATATGCCAGATTTCGTCGAAAAGATAAAATTTGACCAAGAATTGGATTTGGGAAGGTACTAAAAAAGGCTTGAAAGGTCAGAAATTCTTAAAAGGCTCGAAAGGCCTTTTTTGTTTTATAATACAATATATTTCAAAAAAAAGACTTTCGACTTTATAGACTTTATGAACTTTTGACTTTACTATTGACAGAAGTTCAAAATTATGCTATATTTAGGGACAAATTACGTTTAAGTAATTGGAACATTTTATATGGGAAGTTTTAATCGTGACGGCAACAGATCCAGTGGTGGTTTTAGCCGTGGAGGTTTTGGGGGCGGTAGATCATCTGGTGGACGCGGTGGTTTCGGTGGTGGTAGAGATGGTGGAAGACCAGCTATGCATCATGCCGTTTGTGAAGAATGTGGCAACGACTGTGAAGTGCCATTTAAGCCAACTGGTAGTAGACCAGTATTTTGTAGTAATTGTTTTGGAAAACAACAAGGCGACTCAGCACCAAGAAGAAATGATTTTGGTGGCGGTGAAAGACACGAAAGACGTGATCGCGTGAGTTTTGATGATAGACAAATGTTTGACGCAACTTGCGACAAATGTGGAAATGATTGTCAAGTTCCTTTTAGACCAACTCCAGGCAAAGAAATTTTTTGTAATAATTGTTTTGGTAAAGGTGGAGATAGAGGCAATGACAGAAAGTCATCAGCTTCAGCTTCTCCAGAACTTTTGGAAAAAATAAATATGCTTAATTCCAAAGTTGACAAACTTATGGAAATGCTTGGTGGTAAAGCTGTTGAAAAAACAGAAGAACCAAAAGCTGAAAAAAAAGCTACAAAAGCAAAAAAAGAAGTAAAGGCTAAAGAAGATGTTGTAGAAGAAGTAAAACCTTCAAAAGCAAAAGCTGAAAAAAAAGTTGCTAAAGATAAAAAAGTAGCAACCAAAAAGAAAGCTCCAGCAAAGAAAAATAAATAATTTTTTTTTAACATCAAAAAAGACGTATTCCCCAAGTACGTCTTTTTGTTTACATCTTGTGAGCATAGGTATATACTAAAAATAGGGAAGGAATTTTATTCTTAACCATAGAACATATGTCTGGATTATTTTCATCATCAGATGACGACAAAAAGACAAAAAAGAGTGGTTTTCAAATAGGTATGGAAATGGCTAAAAAAGATGCTATAAAAGAAGAAAAAGAGAAACAAGAACAAGAAAAAAAAGATCGTGCCGCTAAAGATGATAAGAAAAGTAGTAGTAGTTGGTAAAATAAAAAAGACTCACTTGAAATAGTGGGTCTTTTTTTATCATAATTTTTCTATTTCATTTTCTGTCAAAATATTTAATTCATTTAATCTTTTCAATAAACTTGGCATATCAGTATAGAGGATTGGCTCGAAACCTATTTCCTCAGCATTTTCCAAAACTTTTGGTGTGTCGTCTATAAAAATCATTTCAGAAATATCTACATTAAGTTTTTTAGCTAGTAACAAAAAAGCTTCAGGGTCTTCTTTCATCACGCCTACTTCGGCAGAAAATAATGTAATATCGAATAGTTCATCTACACCAATTTGTCTGGCTTCTTGTGCGCCAGCTGTTGTGTGATTACTAAACAAGCCAATTTTGTAATCTTTGTTTCTCAATAGTTTTAGCAACGGAAGTATTTCTTCGTTGTATTTTCCTTTTGGAAAGTTACGTAGTAATTCCAAAAATTCATCTACTTTCGATTCTTTTCCTAATTCTTTGAATATTATCGTCCAAAATTCTTTTGGGTCGATATCTGTTGTGTTTATAAGATGGTTATGTTTGTAATAAGAATTACTGAATTCTTCTTGAGAAATATTTAGTAGGTTTGTGATTAGAGTATGGTATCTAGAAGTGAAAAAGACTACACCAACCCAATCAAAACCAATTGCTTTTATTTTTTTCATATTATTTTAGTGAACGTAACAAATTTCGCTTGCTTCCCGACTAAGTACGGGATCCCGTATTTTATCGGGACAATTTGTCATTCCTTTTCTGTTCGTTTGGATTAGCGAAATGAGTTCAAACGAATTTCGTTATTATTTTGTTTAATCAATTTTTTCTACCAAGATATCAGATTCATGTAAGAATTTATCAATAGTGGTGATATCTATATATTCAGGTAAATAATCAATAGTAATTTTGGAATTTATGATTGTCCCTTTTTTATCTTCTTTATCATCTATTAGCATCACACCTTCTGGCGAGTGGGGGAGTTGACGACCTGTTATAACTTCTTGTCCCCAAAAAGAAACGCTATTGTGAAATTGTTTTTTTGTTTCTTCGTCTTTCCAACCAAGAAATTTGTAATTTATTTTTTTGTAAGGTTTTTTGAAAAATTTCATAAAATTTATTTATTCAAATCCATAAACTTCTTCACCCGTTCATCTATAAAAATATATCTAGCGAGCAGGGGAGTAGTGAGTGTCATTCCCTCGAGTGTACGACACCGACTAAGTGCGACATAAGCCTGTCCGTGGACAAAAGTGCCAGAGCCAAAATCGATATGGACTTTATCAAAAGTCTTGCCTTGGCCTTTGTGAATCGTCACTGCCCAAGCGAGCTTGAGTGGAAGCTGGGTGAAACTGCCGACAATTTCTTGTTCGATTTTTTTGTTTTCTTTGTCATAGACAAAGCGAATCGCGTCGCGGGTGAAGGAAGTGATGTCTTCGAAAGTGTTATCGTCAAATAGTACGCGCACTGATTCTTTTTCTGTTTTGATTACTTTGGCAATATCGCCATTGACCCAGCGTCCGGCTGGATCGTTGTTTAGGATCATAACTTGTGAGCCTTCTTTCAAGATTAGATTTAGTTCGGTCGGCATATCTTTTGGTTTGAAGTCTCCAGAGAGTGTGCCCTCATAAGTCACAGCTTTGGTTTTTAGCTTGTCCATCTCGTGTTTGTTGATAGTGTCAGCCACGCGATTGGTGGGGACGATGGAGAGGACGTATTCGTTGTCAGGTTTTTTATAATTTTTTTCAAATCTCTGGTTGATGAAGTCAATATCTTCTTGCGCAAAAGTGCAAGTACGTATTTTGTCGAGAGCTTTGATAAATTTGTTTTGTTTTTTGTTATCTTGACGATAGACTTTGTTTAGTTCCATTTTGAAAAAGTTGGCATCAGAAAATGATCTAGCATCGAAGAAGTAAGGACTTTCATAATTGAGACGCAAGAAGAGATCATCTTCGCCAGTCACAATCGGTGGTAGTTGATACAAGTCGCCAATCGCAAAAATTTGCACACCACCAAAAGGTTCATTTGGTCGATTGCCGTTTAACCGCATGAATTTGTCGACGAGATCGAGCAAGTCAGCACGAACCATAGAAATTTCGTCGATGATGATGATATCTATTTTTTTGTAAATATTGTTTTCTTCATCAGGGAAGCGACGGATACTATCGGCTGTAGAACCAGGGTGAAAGCGGAAGAAGGAGTGGATGGTCTGGCCTTGGACATTGAGAGCAGCGACGCCGGTGAATGCCAAAACCACGACATTCTTCTTAGTCGTCGCGCGGAAGTGTTTGAGGAAGTGAGATTTGCCTGTGCCAGCTTTGCCAGTCAGGAAGACATTTCTATCGCTATTTTCTAGTAGGTCTATTATCTCTCTTTTTTCTTTGTTCAGTTCGAAATCGGTTGGAGCTTCGATATTGGTATTTTTCTGGCTTTCGCGTCTTTTTCTATTAGCTTTTTTGAAAAAAGTCTTGAAAGTAGAGGATTCGTCTGATTTTGTTTTTTTTGTTGTTCTTTTGATATGTTTTGGTTTAGATTTTAGGTTGCTTTATTATATCATAAAACGTATCAGGAGGGGATACGTTTTGGTTTTTATAGTTTTTTATTTAATTTCCAATATAACCACATCCTTGGAAGACGAAATCTTGGGGATATATTATGCTTGGATCACTTCCACAGTCCCGTGGTCCCATAATTACTTTACATTTGTTATCATTTCGGCACTGTTCTTCGGAAAACAGATGACAAGGTACTACTTTATTTTTTTGAACAATTATGGCTGTAATTATAAAACTGACAACTAGAGAAACAAAAACAATAAAGCAAAGAGTAACCATTTTTTTTGACATATTTTATATTCAATTATATATGCAAGGAGTATTTACTTCTTCAAAATCATATACAGCTAGTAAACAAGTATTTTTTTCTTCATCCCATTCATAAAAACAATTTTTTCTTTCTCCTTTTGTGTAATCTTCGTTTGTATTTGTACATTGGTAGTTTTCACCTTTACAATCTTCTTTGTGTATATTTTTTGGTCTATTAATAAATGGATCGTAAGGTGTTGTATAAGCTTCTGCTTGGAAATTAGTTTTCCATGTACCATTGTTTTTTTCACATAGTGCTTTGTCACTAATACAACCTGCATTTTCTACGAATCTTATACTACCACCTTTTTCTAAATAAGCGAAATAATCTCTATCTTGCATTTTATTAGTATTTGTACAAGTGCATGTACCTCCAATTTTTACACTACTTTTCCAGGTACCTCCGAAGTCATTACAGTTTTTTTCTTTTTCATTAGTTTTTTTGAATTCTTCTTGGGTAATAGTACGACATCTTTTGAAAGTAAGATCAGCTGTACATAAACTGAGTAAATCATCCCCACCAAAACATGATGAAGGGCCTGTAATTACATCACATCGTTTATTCGCTATACACTCATTTTCAGATAATGAAGAACAAGATACTGTTTTATTTTCTTCTATAAGTTTGGCTGTAAGTATATAACCACCGATAGCAAAAACAAAAACAACAAAATTGGATATAATTATTTTTTTTGTCATATTTTATAGATAATTATTTTCCTCTAAAGAATCTTACCATGAAGTAAAGGCCGATGACGACAAACAATCCCCACCAGAGCCAGGTCAAAGCTACTAGATATTTGAAGAAGTAGAGACCCATCAGAATGCCGAGTGAAATAAGGCAAACTTTGAGCAAAGCTACTTCCCACCACTTGAAACTCCAATCACGAAATATTTTCATATTTTTTTGGATTATTTTTTAGATGTTGTTGTAATAGTGTATGTTTGAGAGGCGATGCTTATATCTTTGTGTTTTTGTAATTCTTCTAAAATAAGTGTAGATAATTTGTTTTTCAAGATACGTCTTTCTCTAACATCTGTAACGTATCTAATATTTAGTGTTATCCAGTTGTCTGTGGGTGTTATGAAAATGTCAGATTCAATATTGCGTTTTGACACAAAATATTTTTCTTCAAGGTGTGATATTTCTTTTTCAGCTTTTTTAACTATTGGTAAAGTTTCTTTTTTTACAATTTTTTTAATAATTTCAATGGCACTTTGCCAATTGCTGTTGTAAGTTATTGGTAGAGTTATTTCGTCCCAAATAAAGCTATGGTCTTTTGTATAGTTATGTAACGAGTTAGATAGAACTGCACCGTTTGGGAGAATTATAATTCTTCCTGTTGTCTGGTCACCGTCAACCCATTCACGCAATTCAAGTAGTGTTGTATAAAAAAGTCCAATATCGATGACATCTCCAAATTGTGAATTAATTTCAATTCTATCTCCAACGTGGTAAATATTGGTTAGTAGTATGACTAAAGCACCTGCAAAATTTTTGAAAACATCTTGGAGAGCAATCGCAATTCCAGCTGCCAAAAGACCATAAGCAACTAATAATGCTTGTGGATTCAATATCCATATGCGTAAAATGATGACAAAAGAAATTATAATAAATAAAAGTTGAGTTGTTTTTCTAAAAGAATATCTAGCATGTGAGTCTTTTATTTTTTTACTCACAGCCCCTTCTAATAATAGTTTGAAAACTAAATAAGATAGTGCGATAGCTGAAAAGCTATAAGATATTTTTGTAAGATCAACATTTGAGTATTTCAAATTTAAAAACCAAAATAAAATTGCTGTGATTGTAAAAATTATGAAATTTAAAAATTTTTTAAACATAGTTTATTTTTAAAAAATAAATTATTTTATTATAGTGTAATTATAGCATTAAAATAAAAAACTATCTAGCAATATAAAAATTGAATGAAATAAAGTAAAAATTTTTTTCATTAAATAAAAAAACACCTCAAATTGAACTGTACCCCGTTTAGTAGACACGGGTAAAAAACAACGAAATTAAATTTGGAGGGAAAGAAGATGATTCTTGTATTGTACAGGAGTCATCTTTTTTATTGCCCATTGTTGACGGTGATTATTGTAATAATTCATATAATTAGATATTAAATTATTTAGTTCATTTAAGTTTTTACAATGTTTGTAATCTACATCATCTTTGAAATGGCCAAAGAATGATTCTGTTGGTGCGTTGTCTATACAATTACCTTTTCTAGACATGGACTGAACTAATTGTAATGATTTAACTTTTTTAATAAACTCAGGATTAGTATAATGAAATCCTTGATCAGAGTGAATTATGGTTTGTTTACTAATAATTTGTTTGTTCTTTAACTCTTCTAGAGAGTCTAGCACAAATTTCATTGTTAAATTATTAGAAACCTGCCAACTCACTATTTCTTTAGTAGCAATATCTTTAATAATTGACAGATAAGCTTTACGTCCACTAGCATGATACAGATAAGTTATGTCAGTTCCAAGTACTTGTCGAGGAATATCTTGTTTAAATTTTCTAGCTAAGATGTTTTCAAATGTTCTGTGTTCCTGAGTCTTTTTCATAATCATTTTGTAGGGGTTTACTCTTCTAATTTTAGTTTGTAAATTATTTTCTCTCATTATTCTTTTTATCTTTTTGTGATTCATTATAATGCCATAATTAGCCTCTAAACGCATTTTAATAGGTCTCCAGCCAAGTTTACACTTTGCTCTTTCAAATATTTCTTTAATTAACAAATAATCACTATTATCTTTATTTGGTAATTTTACATGTTTGTAATAACCACATCTAGAAACTTGGGCAATACTACATAACACTTTAATACTGTCGAAAGTAACTAAGCTCTCAATTATTTGGTATTTTTCTTTTGGTCTAAGTTTTACTCCATTTTTCTTCTTTTTAGACCACGGAGCTTGGCTAAAAAATCGTTTTCAGCATTCATGTAAGTAATCTTTGTTTTTAAATATTTTATTTCTTCATCTTTATTCTTAAATTTCATTTTAGCTTTTCTTCCACCAAACTTACCTCTGTTTTCAGTCAGACCTTCCAATCCTCTTTTATTCATTACCCTCCGCCACCTAGCTAGACAATCTTTTGCTTTGTTCTTAGTTATTATATTAATATTAAAACCAGCTTCTACAAATATTTCACTTGGACTTGAACCTTCTTCAAAATATTTTTTCAGAGCCCATACTTTAAAACTTTCTTTGTAAGTAATAGTAGTAGAACTACATCTTACTACATTCTTATTATTTAACAATTCTTCTATTTGTTCTTGATTAAACATAATTTTCTAAATTAAATCTTACTTATGTTATTTTACACCATAACTAAAAAAGTAAACACTTTCGTGTCTACTTTTTGGGGCCCAGTTCATTTCAAGGTTGTTTTTATAATTTGTTTAAATCAGTATAAATCAATGCTTTATTCAACAGCAACTTTCACACTTGGCCCCATACTACTTGTAAGGAATAGACCTTTGATATAAGTACCTTTTGAACCTTGTGGTTTAGCTTTTTTGATAGCTTCCATGAAAGCAGCAAGATTTTCTTCCAATTTTTTGGCGTCAAAACTAATTTTACCAATTACTTGGTGAACATTAGCACCATCATCATTTTTGAAAGCAGCTTTACCTTTTTTGATTTCTTCTACCATTCTTTTTACATTTTTATCTACAGTACCTGTCTTTGGATTAGGCATAAGACCTTTTGGACCAAGGACACGAGCAGCTATAGCAAGTTTAGGCATCATTTCTGGAGTAGCAACTGCGATTTCAAATTCGATTTTACCTGTATCTTTTATTTTTTTGATATCTTCTTCACCATATACGAAGTCAGCTCCTGCAGCTTTGGCATCAGCTTCATCATTGGCTCCAACGAAAGCGGCTACAGTTTTTGTTTTGCCTGTACCATGTGGCATTACTACTGTGGCGCGGATTTGTTGATCTGTTTTCTTTGGATCAATTCCAAGTTTTACGTGTACTTCTACTGAAGCATCGAATTTTACAGTACTAGTCTTTTTGACCAATTCAATAGCTTCTGCTACAGAATATACTGTTTCTGTGTTGACTTGAGTTTTCAAGTCGGTCATTCTTTTTGACATAAATGTCTATATTTTCGTGGTGCTAGCCCCTGAATGGTCAGGGTCCCACTAAATTTAATAACGTATTATTTATACTATATTGAGGTATTTTTGTCAAGTAGTTAGTCAAAAGTCTATAAAGTCTGTAAGGTCGAAAGTAATTGAAGATTAATAACAAATTTCAAAGCTCAAATGACAAATCAAATCCAAAAGATTAAATGACCAAAATTTTTGATATTAGTAATTTGTTATTGATTTGATATTTGGATTTTGTAATTTGTTTGTTACTTGTATCTTGTACCTTAAATTATAAGATTTTACTAATTTTTCAAGCCTTTTTTTCCATGGAAACGTTTATGTACATTCTTCAACTCTTTATCAGTAATATGTGTATATATCTGTGTAGTGGTGATAGAAGAGTGTCCGAGCATAGACTGGACGCTACGAATGTCTGCGCCATTTTGGAGCAAATCAGTGGCATAGGAGTGGCGCATGGTATGAGGAGTCACCTTTTTGGTAATTCCTGCTTCTAGGGCGTGTTTTTGGACTATACGTTGGATTGAACGAGGTGTTAGAGGTTCATCATGGTCCTTTTGTTTACCAAAGCGTTTGTCATGAGAAATAAACATGTAAGTATTCATATCTTTGCGAGTATCTAAATATTTTTGGAGCCAAGTTTTTGCATCATCGGAGAGAAATACGACGCGAGATTTACCACCTTTACCAAGGACTGTGAATTCGTCACGTTTGAGATTCACATTTTCTATTTCTAATTTGGATAATTCAGAAACACGGAGTCCTGTAGAAAATAATAATTCGAGGATTGCTTTGTCGCGGTAGGCGAGTAGTAGGGTTTGTCCGGCACCATTTTCTTTGTCTAAACTTTTTTTACTAATATTTTTGATAGGAGCTTCCAAAATTCTAGTGATGTCGTCGCTATCGAGGAAACTGACTTCGCGATCTGGCATTTTCATCAGCTCGATTTTTTCTGGAGCTAGAGTGTCAACGTCTTTTTTGGCTAGATATTTTAGGAAAGAGCGTAGAGCGATGAGGTGATAATTTTGAGTGTTCTTTTTCAATTCTTCACCATGAGCATCGGTAAATCTGTTTAGCCAAAGACGGAATTTTCGCACGCTTTCTCCTGTGATATCCTTGGCAGTAGCATCTTTGCCAAGCCAATCGAGGAAGCGTGAAAGGTAAAAATTGTAGTTTTCGACAGTTTTTTGACTACGATTACGTTCGATTTCTAGGTGTTCGAGAAATTGGGTGAGGTATTTGTTTAGTTGCATATAACTTGGTTTAAAGGTTAACTTTCTAAGAAGAAATTAAAATATTGGAGTATGAAAACATTAAAGCATAAAAACATGAAAACAAATCTACTTTAATGTTTTATTGATTTTGAAAGTGTGTTTATTTCTGACCAGAGCATAGCATTGATTTCATCTAGCTGTTTGTTTAGCTCTGTATATACGTTTTCGTTTAAAAAATTTAGTCTTTTGGATAAGTATAATAGATATTCAGTTTCTTTGGCAGAACCAAAGGATGTGCGCATAAAATTTAATTGATTTTTTTCTGTAAATCTAGCGTAACCTTCAGTATAGTTTAGTATTATAGATAAAGAGGCACGCTTTAGTTGAGAAGTGGTGACATATATTTCTTCTCTAGGAAAATTTTTGGTTTCCAAAAATATTTTTTCAACAAATGAGTGCATTTTTTGTTTCAAAATTTTCTTAAATCCCTCCATATAATTTTTAGTTCACTTGCTTTTATGTTTTCATGCTTTAATGCTTTTATTATATCATGTGCTAATGTATTTTACGACACACAGGCGTTTTTCGGGGTTGACAAAAGCCGTTTTTTGTGCTATAATATATATATCAACGTTGAAAAACAACTTAAAAAATCCTCTTAGATAAGCCAAAAATAAGCTTATTTCTTAAATCCGATAAAATCGGAGCGAGAAGGGACAATTTTAGTAAAATTACTATAAAAATGTTTCTTTTCACAAATTGATTTATTCAATCAATAAAAATAATCTGGTTTTCATCTTTCAAGGGCCAGATACCAAAAATCATTACGCTATTTGCGTGGTGTACAAAAATAAACCACGAAAAGACACTCTTTGGTGCCCTCGTGGTGAACACAAAAATAAAAACAAAAATCTATGCAAAATAAAAACTTGGGAATGTCTCCTGAAGCTAATTTTTCTTCGGTCTATTTTTTCTTGACCGCTGGTATCGCTCTTTCTGTTATGGTTTTCTTATTTGTCCCTAGAATTTCGATGGGGTAAATAAGAAATGTTTAAATTATTATTTTAATTTATATAACATAAAAATTTATGTCAGAAAGACCAAAAGTTCCAAAAGATTTTGAAGATATTAATCATTTAGATGAAATAATTAAACCTAATCCTGAATTAATTTTTCTAAATAAAGAACCTACACTTCCTTTTAATAAAATTGATTTAGAGAGGGCTATGGCAAAGCATTCTGATCCACAAATAGATATGGGAAAAAAAATTCTACCGTCTATGCAGGAAAAAAATTTAAAAAATACAATTGATGATAAAGAATCTCTTTTAGAAAATGAAGATCCTAAATAGTTAATTAGAATAATACAAACTCCCTTGATTGGGAGTTTTTTATTGGTTAATTTTTTTGTTTGTGCTATAATAAACTTATTAATAAATATTAATTTAGTATCTAAATAAAATAAATATGAACAAGAAATTTTTGTTAGCATTTGTCTTCATGTTTGCTGTGAGTATGGCTTTCGCTGTAGTCACTAAAGCAGAAGACGTAAGTAGTACCTCAGAAACAGCTGTCCCAACATTATATGTTGAGGAACCTGAAGTTAGTACATCTGTAGCTGTTGTTACAGAAGATTTGGAAGGTGTGGATTTTACAGTTGTAGAAGAAGTTCCTTCTGCTTTTGGTTTGTTTTGGTTGGGATTAAAGGAACGTGTATCTCTTACTTTCACTTTTGATCCAGTCAAAAAAGCAGAAAAGCAAGTGGCTTATGCTGAACAAAGAATGAAAATTGCCGAAAAAATCGCAGAAAGTAGCGATGATCCTAAGGTACAAGAAAAAGTACAAAAAATGGTAGATAGAGCGCAAGAGCTAATGGCAAAAGTAGAAGAAAAGAAAGATAAATTTTTGGAAAACAAAGATAAAAATACACAAAGACTTCTTAAAAATGTAGCAATTCATACAGAAAATAAAGAAGCTTTGATGGATAAAATTGAAGCTAGACTTCAAGATAAACTTACAGAAGAACAAATGGCAAAATTTCAAGAGATGCGTGAAGAGGGTATTGTAAAAGCTCAAGGAATTTTGCAAGCGCTTAGCAATCCAAACATGCCGGAAGATGTAAAAACAAAATTGCAAGAAGTAAAGGACAGGATTGACGCTAAATCTGTTGAAGTACAACAATTTAGAGAAGATCAAAAACAAGCTCTCGAAGATTTGAAAAATGGTGTAGAAGGTGCCAAAGAAGAATTGAAAGCTCTTTATGAGGCTCGTAAGGAAGGTGTTAAAAATAGTATAGAAGAAACTAAGGCTAGATTGGATAATCGTTTGGAAATGGAACTGAAGATTCGTGAAGAAGCTCAAAATAATGATGATCAAGCTCAACAAAAATTGGAAATGATGAAAAAAATAGATGAACAAGTAAAAGAAAAAGTGCAAGAGCGTGTAGAAAATAGACAGGAAGTAAGAGAAGAAAATAAAGGAGAATTAAGACCAAATGTCACACAAGTCAGACCTTTACCTTTGCCTGCACAAGAACAAAGAATTGAAAATAGACAAGAAGTAAGAGATGATATTTTGAACGATCCAGAAAAACTCAAGGCTCTTATGGAACAAAAGATTGAAGAGTCTAAAAGACTTTTGGAAAATAGTGATGGTGGAAGTGTCGAAGTCGACTTAGAAGATAGTGCAGAAGTAAAAAATTAAAATTAAAACAGATAAAAAAGCTCGCTTGCCAAAGCGGGTTTTTTGATATAAACTGGAGTTATAAAGTTAAAAGTTCATTCCGCCCAAGGCGGACAAGAAAGTCAAAAGTCTTTTTTATGAAATTTTATTTAATATTACCAGATATTCGTTCATGCCATAATGTTGGGGCGATGTTTCGTACCGCTGATGCTTGTGGGGTTGATAAGCTTTATTTAGTTGGCTACACTGCCACTCCGCCAAAACCTCAGATAGACAAGGTTGCTCTTGGTGCTGAGACTTGGATTCCTTGGGAGCACAAGAAAAATTTGAAAAGACTCATTACAACTCTCAAAAAGAAAGGTTTCTTTATTGTTGGTTTGGAAAAAAATGAGAGAAGTATAGATATCTCAGAACTTAATTTGCAAACACAAAAAGATGTAGTGCTGATTGTCGGGAATGAAGTAGATGGAGTAGAACCTGAGATTTCAAATCTTTGTGATGAAGTAGTGCATATTCCGATGTATGGTAAAAAAGAAAGTTTCAATGTTAGTGTAGCCGCGGGGATTGGGATGTACAGTATTAAATCCAAGCTTCAAAATCTAAAATCCTAAATAATTTATAAAAAGCTTTTTAAGCCTTTTTGTATGAATACTATTGTCTTCGACATCGAAACAATTCCAGTTGACTTTGATTCTTTTGATGAAGTGCAAAAGACTTATTTGACGAAGTTTGCCGAAGGTGAAGAAGACGTCGAAAAAGTAAAAGATCAGATGGCACTTTGGGCGCCGACAAATCGAATTGTTGCTATTGGGATGATGTCAGTAGATAGTAAGAGGGGAGCAGTCTACTTCCAAAACGATGGAGCAGAAAAAATAGATTTCGTAGAAAATGGAATACATTATTTCAGCGGTAGTGAAGAAGTAATACTCCAAAAATTTTGGAATGCGATTGCCAAAGCTCACAAATTTGTCACTTTCAATGGACGTGGTTTTGATTGTCCTGTTCTTATGCTCCGCTCGGCCATGCTCAGGGTGAAACCAAGTAAAAACCTGATGCCATATCGCTATGCTCATGATTTACATGTAGATTTACTTGAACAAATGACATTTTACAATGCTTATCGAAAATTTAATCTAGATTTTTATTGCAAAGCTTTTGGCATAGAATCACCAAAAGGTAAGGGGATAAATGGTCATGATGTAAAAAATCTTTTTGCTGATGGTGAGTTTATGAAGATCGCTAAGTATTGTGCTGGAGATCTGACCGCCACGAGAGAACTTTATTTGCGTTGGCGGGATTATATGACTTTTTAGACAAATTTTGATATACTTGTTAGTAGTTATTAAGAAATAATCTTTATATCCGAATAATCCAAATTTACAGATAGTTAATTTTTTTAAATATTTTTCTGTGTAATCTAATATAAAATCAGTGTAATCAATGTCTTATGAATGACAAAGCTGTACAACATACACTCAATATCTTCAAGCAAGTTTATCGCAACTTGCCACCTTTGGTTGATGAAAGTGTAGGTCGTGAAATGAAAGAAAAAATTGAAGAAATAACTGAAGATGGTAAAGTAACATTGGAAGAATTGGAGAATTTCATGATTTTTTATGGTAAGCAAATTTGGCCATTTGTACAAGCTTTTGAAGATATTTATCATGTTTATCATGAAAAATTATCAGAAAAAATATTTTTGGCTAAGGCATCTAAAGGTATTATAAAAAAGTATCATACTATAAAAGAAACAGGAGTAAAATTTTTGGATATATTTAGAGGTTCTTTGCATAATTTCTTTTCTCATGAAGAAAGAGTTGAACTGATGGATTTACTTATATCTCTAAAACAAGATATACGTAAGCACGCGGCACAAGCAGTACTGACTCATGAAAAAGGACGTTATGAAGAAAAGGTAGAAAAATATGGTATCATGGTAAATGATATTAATAGAGTAATTCAAGATTTACACAAATTTGCCAATGAGGCTGATGATAATGATTTGTCACTAGATGTAAGGGATAAAGTAAGAGCTATTGAATATAGTTTGGCTTTTTTAGGGCCTAAAATTAGTTATCATGAGATACTCAATTTGCCAGAGTATTATATCGGCAAAAAACAGGAAAAGAAAATGAGGAGGATTATATAGGTTTTTTTTACACTCTTCTTTTTATTTTGAGGGGTTAATCAGATTTTTATTTATTTTTTAGGACTTTTTGTTAGTAGTTTATTTTTTCTTTTTTATTGCTTTTTTAGCAATTTTATATAGAAAAGGATGTTTTGGCTTCTAGCATTGAGTGCTAGTTTTTTATTTATATAGACAATTTTTTGTCTTAAGGATTTAAAAAATTACACTATGCTCAAAAATACCAAAAGGATTAAACAGGTAGTAGAGGAAATGGGAGGAAGATTCGAGGAAGTAATACCAGAAAGAAATTGTTATTATATACATATAAAAAAGAGAGCTTTTCTAATAACTAGAAATTTTAGAATAGTTAGAAATTTTATAAGTGGAGCTGATTTCACTAAGTTTAAAGATTTAACTTATACTTTACTTCGACGCAAGTCTTTACCAACTCCCGAAACTGCATTTTTCTTTAAAACAGTCCCCTATGATTTGAAGAAAAAATTGGCAAAATTAAAATTTCCTATAATTATAAAAAATGCTTCTGGATCTAATAGTATAGGTATTTTCCCATATATAAAGACTATAGGTGAAGCTAAGAAAATTTTGGAAAAAAATATTCCAAAATTTAAATCAATGGTTGCTCAAGAAATGATTTTTGGTAAAGAATATAGGTTGTTAGTTTTGGATAATAAGATTATAGGTGCTTTAGAAATGATAAAACCAAAAGTTTTTGGTGACAATAAATCAACTGTTTTAGAGCTTATAAAGGAAAAACAATTAAATACTAAGAGAAAGACAGAAATAGATGATGTTTTAAAGCACATTTTGAAAAAACAAGGTGTTACATTGAAAACAGTCTTGAAAAAGGGGAAAGAAATATATATCAAAGGGAATAGTGCCTTGGATGAAGGTGGTGAAACAAGAGATGTTACTCATTTGGTAAACAAAAAAATAACAACACTTTGTGTGAAGGCATCTATGGCTATTGGCCATTATCTTACCGGTTTGGATGTGATTTGTGATGATATTTCTCTTGATCCTAGTAAACAGGATTTTGGTATTTTGGAAATGAATGGTAAACCTGATGTTTATATTCATTATGAACCAACGCATGGGCAACCAAGAGATGTTGTGAAAGAAATAATTACATTTGTTATAAAAATTGGTGCGACTAAAAAAAGTAAAAATGTATAATTGAGTTGAATTTTTTTAAATTTTAAAACAGTCTATAACTTATAGACTGTTTTATTTTATTTCTTTAGACATTGTGTATTTATGGTTTTTTCTAAGAACAATTTTGTAACCATTTTTTTTGTAAAAATCTTTAGCAGGATTATTGTCCCATACTTGTAATTCGATATTTTTTAATTTATTTTTATGAGCAAATTTTTCAAAATAAGTCATTATAAATTTACCAATACCTTTACCCTGATAATTTGGTGATAAGAATAGGCCATTGATTATCAGTTTTTTGTTTACTTTTTTAAGTTGAAAAAATCCAATTCGTCTTTTGCCTCGCAACAAGATTTTTCTTTCTTTATAATCTTTTGCAAATCTATCATCAAACATTTTTACACTTGGTTTATAATATTTGGCTACGTAAGAGAAAAGAGTTTTTTTTATTAGACCTAAAACAAAATCCTTGTCTGATTTTTGACAAGGACGAGTGTGTATTTCCAAGCTACCTATTTTCCACTTCATAATTTTTGAGGTTGGATTTTTTCATTTTCTTTTAATATTTTGTGTAGTTGTTGTTTATTTAGTAGACCTTTTTGTGATCCAAATTTTTGGATGACAGATGAAGCATTCGCATTTCCCCATGTCATAGCTTCTGCAAAATGTTTCCCAGAAAGTATCGCTGACAAAAACCCAGAGGTATAGGCATCTCCAGCACCTGTCATAGCTATCATATCTACTTGGTAAATAGGCATGAAATATTTGTGTTTACCATCAAAAGCATAAGAACCATTGGTATTGTCGGTGATGACTACCATTTTTGCGCCCATTGTATGAAGTGAAGAAAGTAGTTTTTTTGGGGTTTCTTTTTTATCTACTAGTTTACAAGCTTCTTCTTTGTTTACAAAAAGTATTTCTACTTTTGGTAATATTTTTTTGATATGGTTTATTCCTTTGTTGATTTGGTAAGACCCAGGATTCAATGCCAATTTTGTTTCTTTGTTTTTGTCTAAATATTTTTCTAGTTGTGTTTGTAGTTTTTCAAAAGATTTTCCAAGAGAAGTATAATAAATCCATTTGCTTGTTGGTAATTTTGGTAAAGAGTAGTTTCTTTTGGCATAATAAGAAAGGATAGTTCTTTCCCCACAATAATTTAAAACTACAGAATATCTAGTTTGTTCATTTTTTACTTTTTTTACAAAAGTAGTCTCAACTTTGGCTTTTATTAGCTCTTCTTCTATAATATGTCCATTTATATCATCTCCTAATTCAGTCACAATTGCTGTTTGGGCACCAAATTTTCTGACTCCTACGGCGACATTGGCAGCATTTCCCCCAACTGATTGTGCTGTATTTTCAATAGGAGTTTTTTCTGCATAATTAAAACAAATCTTTTTTTTGTTGGTACTTAATTCACAGGTTTTTTTGTGTTGTTCCAAAATAAGGAAAGTATCAAAAGTTGAATCACCAATGGTAATAAGGTCTAGCATATTTATTATTTTTTATATTTACCTAAAGATTTTATTCTTTTTAGTTCATTTTTGTCATGTTTGTGAAGTCCTATAAGTATCTCTATAAATTCAACTAGAGAGGCAATAGCTAGTCCAGCTGTCGCTACCATAAAAACTTTGTTGCCAATAAACAAAGCATATACAAATAAACAGGAGGCACCTACGAAGAATACAAGATCCTGACGTCTTTCTATTTCTAGAAAAACGGCGTAAGTGATGAGTACTGTGCCCAGGGCTGCTACTACATAAATTAGTAGTTCTATGGTACTGTTAGGCAAATTAGGAAAAATAGAATTTAGAAACATATAAGTATATTAGTTTATTGATTGTATTATAACAGAAAGATAGAATGTTGTTAAATAGCCCATGTTTGATATAATGAGGTGTATATGATTGAGTTTATTAAAAAAAATTGGTTAAGAATATTGTTAGGCACATACTTACTCTTTTTGTTATTGGTATATATTTGGAATGTATTGCATTATAGTACTTACTGGGCTTATGATGGAGGAAGTCATATTGACTATATTGATAGTATTTTATTTTCTAAGACATTACCGAATTCTGCAAAAAGTTATTTGTCTTGGCATGAACCATTGTATTATCTAATACAAGCTGTTGTTGCCAAAGTAGTAATGTTGTTTACAGATAATAGAAACTTAGTACTTGAAATACTAGAGATGGGTAGTGCTTTTTTGATTTGGTTTTTTGTTATATTGTCGGCTAGTTTGTCTTGGTTGGTAAGTAAAAAAAAGAGTATAACTTTTTTAGTAACTATTTGTGTAAGTGGTCTATTTGTTGTCTCTGAATTGGGGCGTTATGTTACGAATGAAAGTTTGTTTCAAGTTTTGATTTTGGTTTGGTTGAATCTTTTTTATCTGTGGAAAATGTATGATAAAAAAAATTGGAATCTTTTTAGATGGATTAGTTTGATAGGTTTGTTGGCAATAATTTTGTGGACAAAATTGACAGGGATTGTATTACTATTGGCTTTGTGTCTTTGGCTTGTAATTTATGCTTTTCAGATAAAGGATAAAAAAGTTGTATTATTGTCTTTTATTATTTTTTTCTTATCATTGTTTTTATATAGCCCATGGTTGGTTTACAAAAAAGTAGTTTTTGATAATGTTTTGACAATTAATAATTATGAAGTACAAAGTTCTGAAAGAATGGACAAAAAATTTTTTATAAATTGGGATATATCTATTATGAGAGACCCTTTTTGGAGTAGCGGAAAAAAATCTTTTCTTTCTATGTTTATTGTCAGTAGCTTGGTAGATTATGATAATATTTTTCAAAATTATTATAATTTGTCTGATAAAAAAATACAAACTGATAATACTAGATATATTAATTATAATAGGTGGGTAGAAAGTTTGGTTTATTTTTGGTGGTCTATACCTTTGGTTTTCATATCCATATTTGGTCTAATTATTTTTATTTGGAATGTTGTGAAAGATAATTTTATAGATAAAAGATTTTTTTTATTTATTTTACTTTTTGGGCTTTTTTCTTCTCTTGTTTATAATGTATACAGGTATCCTTTTGTAGAAAGGGGGACTTTGAAATCTTTATTTATTTTGGTTTTTTTTCCAATACTTTTTTTACTTGGCTTTGAGGAACTATCTAAAATTAAATTAAAAAAAATATCATATATTCTATTTATAGCATATATGATATTTTGGTTAGTATTTAGTTTTTTGAATATTATTTCTACGGGGCCATTAGTTATTGGTCTTCCCATTTATTGATATACTCAATAGCACTTAGAGCTGCTGTAACACCTTGTCCAGCTGAGATAACAATTTGTTTGTAAGGAATGTTGGTTACGTCACCAGCGGCAAACACACCTTTGCAACTTGTCTGACATTTTATATCTACTTCTATTTCTCCTGATGGATTTTTGGTTCCACAAGTTACAAAATCAGAATTTGGGATCATACCGATATGAACCATAATACCATCAGTTTCAATTTCCTTTTCTTCTTTAGAATCATTATCTACATATTTCAAACCGTCTAGTTTGTCTTTTCCTAATATTTCTGTAGTATTAGCATTATAGATTATTTCTACATTTTCTAATTTTTTTACTTTGTCTACCAAAATAGTTTCTGCTTTTGGGAAACCTCCAAGAGTTTCTTTGGTGTTTGGAAATTTAGTAATCAAATAAACTTTTTTCGCGATGCCTGCCATCATAAGAGCTGATTCAATAGCTGCATTTCCTGCACCTATTGTTGTTGTGGTTTTTTCTTTGAATAGTGGTCCGTCACAAACTGTACAGTAAGTTACACCACGTCCACGCAATTCGTCTTCACCTGGAATATGTAAATTTCTAGGATGAATACCACTCGCAATAATCACAGTTTTTGTTTTGTAAATTTTTTCTTCTTCAAGAAAATTTTTGGCAGTAACTAGATGATAATTTTTTTCTTGTTTTATTGCTGTAACAGTAAAGCCTTCTTCAATTTTTGTACCATAAGATTCTACATGTTTACGAAAATCTTGTGCCAATTGATAACCTGTTGTTTCAATTATACCTGGCCAGTTGCCAACTTCACCTGATAGAGCAACTTCACCACCAACGTCTTTGGCTACTATTACAAATTTTAGATTTCTTCTAGAAGCGTAGATAGCAGCAGCACTACCAGCGGCAGCAGCACCTATGATGACTAAGTCTAATAATTCTTCTTGTTTGTTTTCCATAATTATACATTTTAAATTTTACATTCGGATTTTATCTTCTAATTACTTTTTAGTCAAACTGTTGATAATTTTTTCCATAGCTTTGACATTTTTTGCTGGAGAATTTTCATTTCCAAAGATAGCACTACCAGGACAAATAGCATCTACATTTGCTTCCATAATTTTTTCTAGATTTTTTTCATTGACACCACCATCTAATTCGACAAACATTTTTGGATATTTTGTTTTGAATTTTTTTATATTAGTCAAAACTTTTGTTAATAATTTTTGTCCTTGTTTACCTGGATTTACTCCCATAAACATGACACCTTTTATTTCATCAATATATTCATCTAAATTTTTTATATTAGTTTCAGGATTTATAACAAGTTCTATCTCCCAGCCATAAGCATGTAGAGTAGGTAATATTTCATGTAAGTTATCGACAGATTCAATATGAATTAGTATTTTCTGTACTTGTTCTACTTTTTGCCAGTTAAGTAATTCTTTTAATGGCTTACTAACCATAAGATGTAATTCTACTTCTGTTTGGCAATATTTCTGGACAGTTTCTGGATCACTCACTGTTGTTTGTTTAACAAAAATACCATCAGCAATATCTATCTGAACTCTTGAAACTGATTTGCCAAGATCTTGGAGTTGAGATTTTAATATTTCGGAAGTTGGGACTAGTATTGAAGGAATAATTTGCATAGAATATTTAATGATAAATTTCAAAGCTCAAATTACAAATAAAATTCAAATGAATAAATATCCAAAATTTTTTACATTGTAAATTTGTAATTGGTTTGTAATTTGGATTTAGTAATTTGAAATTTTTTACTTTGATAAATTGATAATTTTTGTTTTTAATTGAGGCTATTTTTCTAATTCAGCAACTTTTTCTAATCTTCTAATATATCTTTCATCACCACCAAAATCTGTTTCTAGCCATTTCTTCACAATTGCCATGGCATGTTCATCTGAAGATAAATGAGAGGCTAGTGCCAAAACGTTGGTATTATCATCATTCATCATAGATTCGGCTACGGCAATATTGTAGCCAATACCACAACGGATACCTGCTACTTTGTTTACAGCCATACTGACACCAACGCCATTTTTGCAAATCACAATACCACGACCGTCTGTTTCCACGACTTTGCGGGCGAGGGGTATGACATAATCTGGATAATCATCTGTTTCAATATGTTCATGTGCCCCTAAATTTTCGATTTTTAGTTCTAATTCGTTTTCAATATAGCGAATTAAGCGTTTTTTTAGTTGGTAGCCACCATGATCTGAGGCAATAAATAGTTTTCCTTTATACATATAATTTTTATTTAGATAATGTATCTATATTGTAACATAGCAAGCAGAATAAGCAAAGTAAGCAGAATATGCAGAATAAGTGACTTCAGAGACTTTAATGACTTTATAGACTCTTGACAAAACTCCTTGACTTTTCCCCTAGAATAAGCTAATATATAGTGTCCTTTGACAATGGAGGGATTGTGGCAACACGAAAAAACTCTCCAGCGTCGGAGAGAAGAATGTGCCTTTATGCTTTGCTAATGTGCCGTGGGGACATCAGCAAGGCTGCACATTTTTTTGATCTAAACAAGGAGGAATTTGAGGAAAAGATGTCCCAGCATGGGATCTTTCTCGATTCCAAGTTCCAGAAAGCATTGGAGATGCTCTACGCTCTCAGTTATACAGAGCGTATGAACATTTTCCGGTACCTTCAGGGGCGGATGTTTAGGGACTAGGGGGGAAACTCAAGGGAGGTCCGCTCACTTGTGAAAGTCGAGCGGTGCCAACAAAAGAATGATAATATTATTTTTCTTTTGTTGACAAAAAGATAAAATTTAGTATACTGAATCTACAATCATAAAAGCATTATTACCTGTTATCAGCAGGAAGTCCCCCTTCGCTAAAAGCTATGGCGGACATGTCGAGAAAAGAAAGCCCTTTTGGTAAGTAGAATTCTCCGGGTAAGCCCGTAATAGCTGTCAGTAAGCGCCGCATATGTGGAAGTGAGATGGTACCATCCTTATAAAATTGGGATTCTCACATTAAACAAAGGCGTTTTTTTAATTTTAAAATTTTCAATTATCAATTTTCAAACAATTTTAAATGTAAAAAATTTTAAAACTTTTATATAATTCATTTAAAATTATAAAATTCAGAAATTGTTTTAAAATTCGAAATTTAAAATTAAAAATTTTGCTATCAAATTTTATTTAAATAACAAACCTAATTTGCTACTATGCCATACAACTCCAATGAAAGTGAACTAGAAATATTAAAAATGTGGGACGAAAAAAAGATTTTTGAAAAGTCTATTTTGGAACGTCCAGAAAATAAACCTTATGTTTTTTATGATGGTCCTCCTTTTGCAACCGGGCTTCCTCATTATGGACATATCGTAGCTAGTCTGATGAAAGATATTGTGCCACGTTATTTCACAATGAAAGGTTTTCGTGTCGAGCGTAAGTGGGGTTGGGATTGTCATGGTTTACCGGTAGAAAATATTATTGAAAAAGATTTGGGACTAAAATCCAAAAAAGAAATTGATGATCTTGGAATCGATAAATTCAATGAAGCTTGTCGCAGTACAGTGATGACTTATGCTGAAGAATGGAAAAAAACTATTAGTCGTATGGGACGATGGGTAGACATGGAAAATGATTACAAAACCATGGACATTGGTTTCATGGAAAGTGTCTGGTGGGTTTTCAAAGAACTTTGGGACAAAGATCTTATTTACGAAGGTAAGAAAGCAATGCACATTTGTCCTCATTGTGTGACACCACTTTCTAATTTTGAAGTTACTCAAGGTTACAAAGATATCAAAGATTTGTCAGCGACTGCGAAATTTCGCGTAACTGATGAAGAATTCAAAAATAAATTTGGACTAGGTGATAGAGAATTGTATATTCTTGCTTGGACTACAACACCTTGGACTTTGCCAGGCAATGTCTTGCTTGCGGTTGGTAAAGATGTGGATTATGTTGTGGTAAAAGGTGAACACAATTATTATATTGCTGCCAAAGAACTTGTGGCACATGTTTTTCAAACCAAAAATAAATGTGATTATACTTTGATTAGCACAATGAAAGGTGAAGAGTTAGTGGACGTAACTTATGAACCACTTTTTCCATATTTTGCTAGTACCGAAAATGCTTTCAAAGTGGTAACTGGTGAATTTGTAACAACTGAAGATGGTACTGGTGTTGTACACATCGCGCCTGCTTTTGGTGAAGACGATTATAGTGTTGGATTGGAAAATAAAGTTGGTTGGGTGCAACACGTGACAATGGAAGGTAAATTTACTGATGATGTTTTGGATTTTGCTGGACAAGAAGTAAAACCAAAAGATGATCACACCAAAACAGATGTAGAAATTATTAAGTGGTTGGCTCACAGTGACAAATTATTTAGTAAAGAAAAATTTGAACACAGCTATCCACACTGTTGGCGTTGTGATGCTCCACTTCTCAATTATGCGACTTCTTCTTGGTTTGTAAAAGTAACTGAGATAAAAGATGAAATGCTTCGTAATAATCAAAAAACAAATTGGGTACCAGAGCATATCAAAGACGGACGTTTTGGTGTCTGGCTTGAAGGTGCTCGTGATTGGGCGATTTCTCGCAATCGTTATTGGGGTTCAGCTTTGCCTATTTGGAGAAGTGAAGATGGAGAAACTGTTTGTATTGGATCAGTCGAAGAATTGGAAAAATTGTCAGGACAAAAAGTAGAAGATTTGCACAAACATATTCTTGACAAAATTACTTTTGAAAAGAACGGTAAAACATTTACCAGAATTCCAGAAGTACTAGATTGCTGGTTCGAGTCTGGCGCGATGCCTTATGGTCAAATGCATTATCCATTTGAAAATAAAGAAAAATTCGAAGCAGGTTTCCCAGCCCAATTCATCGCTGAAGGACAAGACCAAACTCGTGGTTGGTTTTATACTCTGCACGTTTTGGCAACAGCACTTACTACTGGTAAAAATCCTTCTATCCCTGTGAAAGAAGCTGTGCCTGCTTTCAAAAATGTGATAGTCAACGGAATAGTGCTGGCTGAAGATGGCAAGAAGATGAGTAAACGTCTCAAAAATTACCCAGATCCTCTGATTGTACTTGAAAAATATGGAGCTGATGCTCTTCGTTATTATTTGGCTTCTTCTCCTGTGATGTATGCAGAAGGTTTGAATTTTTCTGAAAAAGATGTGAGAGAAGTTTACAACAAAGTGGTAAATACTTTGTGGAATGTCTTTAGTTTTTATGAAATGTTTAGCATTGATTCCACAGATTATAAAAAAGATTACACAGAATCTACACATATTTTGGACAAATGGATCATGGCGAAGTTGCATATTTTGTTGAAAGAAGTGACTGAAAAAATGGAAGATTATAAATTGGCTGAAGCTAGTCGTCCGATATTAGATTTTATCACCGAACTTTCTCAATGGTATGTTCGTCGTTCTCGTGATAGATTCAAGAATGACGGAACGGGGAATGGGGAACGAGGAACGGAAGATAAAGAACAAGCTATTTCAACTCTTCATAATGTGCTTATGATTTTGTCAAAAGTTATGGCGCCATTTACACCATTTATGGCTGAAAAACTTTATAAAGAATTGGGTGGAGAACTAGAGTCAGTTCATCTAGAAATGTGGCCTCAGGTAAATGAAAAGATGATAGAAAAAAAAGTTTTAGAAGAAATGGAAACAGTCCGTAAAGTAGTAGAAATGGGATTGTCGATGCGTTCAGAAAGTGGAATCAAGGTTCGCCAAGTTCTTTCACAATTTTATATTTCTGGCACAGAATTTTCTTTTGCTGATTCTACTAGTATCATCGCTGAAGAATTGAATGTCAAAGAAGTATTGCTTGAGAATTTTGACAAAGAAGATATTCACTTGAAGAAAAAAGAGGATTGGGGATTCAAGATGGCACTCAATACTCATATCACTGATGAACTAAAAAAAGAAGGTCTGGTGCGTGAAATAGTTCGTACTATAAATCAAATTCGCAAAGAGCAAGGAATGACAATTGAAGATGAAGTGATGGTCGAATATCATACTGATGATGAAAATTTAAAAGCAGTCTTCGTAGATTATGAAACTGAAATTAAGAAGAGTGTATTGGCGAGAGAATTAGTAAGAGAAAAGATTGTACTGGAAGAATCAGATGATAAATTGTACAAGATTGATGGTGTGGATGTGTTGCTTAGTGTGAAGAAGTAAAAAAAATTGTAAAATTTAGTTATTTTGTGTTATATTATAATAACATCATTTATTTTTTTAATTATTTATAAAAAATATGGAAATTCCTTCAGAAAATTATTCACATTCTTTATATGAAAAACCAAAAAAATTTATACATTACGATTTTGGAGATTGTAATATAGAATATAATATTAATACTTCAGATGAAGAAAACTTGCAAAATGAATTGGATAAATTCAATTCAATGTTAAAAGAAAAAACAGATTCTTTTAGAGAATATGTTAGTAATTATGTTATGGGTAATTTTAAAAAACGTTTTTCTGGTGATAAAGACACTTTAGATTTTGTTGTAGATGATATTTACCAAGATAGTGTTCAGGCTATGTTAACTAGATTAGGGAGGGTACCTTCCATTTCGGCTGCAACTGGTAGCGCTGATTTAAGTTTTTATTTCATTGCTGTTTTGACAAATAAAGCTCGTAGAACTTGCTCAAAAATGATAAGACATGAGAAGACACACCATGTTCATACAGAGGGTTGGTATGATGAAACAGTCTTAGATCCAGAAGAAATTCTAATAAATGAAGAAACTGAAAAATTGTTGGATGAATCTCGTGGACCTATTTTGCGATATATCTTTGAAGGAGGAGAATATAAAGGAAAAACTATTGGAGAGTCTGATCATATTTCTAAGTTAGTAGCTAAAGGAATTCAAGAATATAGTCATATTTTTGGTTCAAAATTATCAGGTGTTAGTACACCCACTATTATAGAAGATTTGGTTGTAAATGAAGATCATATTCTCAAAGATTATCCAAATCTTGCCAAGTGTAGTGAAGAAGAATTAAGTACACTTGGTTCAAAAATGGTAGATCCTACATTAAAAGAACCTAGTAAGGAGTGGTATAGATTAAGGGGAAGAATAGATATGGCATATTCTCGTTTTATTCAAAATGTGTTAAAAGATTTAGGAGATTTAGAAGAAAAATAGTTATATTTTTAAATTAAAAAAGACGTCTTACACAGAGGCGTCTTTTTTTATTTGACTTTTTATTTAGAAAATGGTAATTATAGATTGTCCAACCACGAAGGAACAGGGCAGCTCCCATAACATAAATAGAGGTTTTAATGATGTCGATTATAAAAAGAGAGTTGTTGATGACTGGACACTATCTCTGGGTGTTATTGTTCATAGCTTTGATTTTCTTTGGCTTTGGTCAAGAACAGGAGACTCGGGATCCTCTGGTCTACTTGGCTTTCCTAATCGGATTTGCCTTCACGGCTTCGTACTCTCACTACAATCTGCGCAAAAACAAGGGAATACTCAACATGAAGGAAGTCTCCTTTGCGAGTCTATACATCGCTTTGGGGGGCTTGCTCTTCGTAACTTGGACATCTCATTCGTACAAGTATGATCTTCCTTTGATTTTGGGGGTTGTAATTATTCTTCACACTGACATGGTCATCTACTTGAGGCAAAAGGTGGATGAGAAGATAGAGAAAGAAAAAGAGGAAAGACAAGGTTAAGGAGCTTGGATAGGCTGGTGATTTACATTCGTGTAAACACCAGCCGAAAGCTTTACTAATTATAAAAATCTTTCAGAAGTGAGAGATTTTTTGTTTGACTTTTTTGTAGTTAGATGATTAAATGATTTTAACTTTTTTTTGTGAGGTGTTAAAGTGAAGGTAATTGAGATAGTAGGTGCCGTTTTGGACATCTTCGTCGACTCTTTCCATAAGTTTACACGGAAGTTCCGTCGCAACAAGTGGAAGCAGGTTCTCGATGATAAAATCAAAAGAGAAAAAGATCATAAGGAGAGGCTTCGGATCATCACAGAAACGGCCAAACAGCAGGGTTGTGTGGTCGGGCCGAAAAAACAGGAAAAGGCCTAGTGTGTTGGGTCTTAAGGAGGAGGGGGAGACTCTCGGTTAGTGAACCTTCGGGTTTGTCTAATCGAGAGTCGCAGGTTCAATTGTTTTAAATTAAAAAAGACGTTTTTTTACAAGCGTCTTTTTTTATCTTTTATTTTCGCGGAAAGCTGACTTAGTTTTGTCAGAAAACTTTTTCAAATCTCCGAGCGTCAGATAAAAATGTTTTTGGGCATAGCCTTCTATCGCTCCTATCAAATCAGTCAATTCACATATTTGTAATATTTTATCATGTTGTTCGAAGGCATCTTCGAGTTCTTGTAGTTCTTCTTTTATCTTGGAGAATTCTCCATATATACCTCGCTCAATTTGTTTTTTGTGGTATCCCATATTTGTTTTTAGATAAATTAATTATTTTTGATAGTCTGGGTTCGGCACAACCTGTAGCATAAATCCAAGAAATAAAATCTGAGTGTCGGATGCCATAACTGCCAAGCTCCATACCTTCGTACTCAATATCATAACCAATTTTTGTTTTGATGATTTTTACTCCAGGTAAATATTTTTTGTAAAAGTTAAAACAAATTTTTATTATTTTTTCTAATTCAATTTCATTTACAATATCTGTTTTTATCAATTCATTTTTTATAAAAGAACGAGAATGTAAAAAATCAATTTGGTCGGCGCGGTAGCAGGGTGTTGTTGTTTGGAATTGTCCTTTTGGTAATTGTTCTTGTAAGTAGAGAAATAAAAAAGACTGTTCCCCAGACGCAACCAAACAGCTGTTGTCATGTTTCAATTGAAACGAGATGACGTCGGATGGCTTGGTAATATTGTCTGTATATTTGGAAACAGTCCACGGGGTTTCGATACGGGTGAAACCTTGCCGCTCGTAATAGTCTATCGAGTTGCTAAGTAATTTATAACTAATCATAGGCATAAATACTTAAAGCAATCTGCCAGTGATACTGGCGATCACTGATAAATTAGAGCTGACATTATATCTTTTTATTTTCTTTTTTACAATATGTTTAGTGTTAATAAAAGTATTTTTGTATAGAAAGGTTTTTATATTTATATTTTTGTTGTATAATATTTTTGATATTAGACTGTGAAGTCTTTTACCTCCTTTGTGAGTTTTTTGAATTAAGTAAATTAATTTTTTATAAGGATCCCTCGTGTATTCTCACTCGGGATTTGTGAACGAATATATGAAAAAAGGCAGACTAGACGTGATAAGTGGACCAATGTTTAGTGGCAAGAGTGCCGAGCTTATCAGACGTCTTACAATTCAAAATATTGCACAGAAAAAAATCGTGGTTTTTAAGCATGGTATAGATACGAGATTTGGCAGACCAGAAGATATATCTTCGCGCAATGGACACTATCTCTCGGCTATTCCTGTAAAGCAAGTATCAGATATATATGAACATCTTGATTCCTCACAAGGCGGACCAGGGTTTGAAAATCTTGATTTGGTGGGGATAGACGAAATACAATTTTTTGACAAAGATGAGCTTATAGAGCTGTGTAAAAAGCTAGTAGATGAAAAAGGTATTTCAGTTATTGCTTGTGGACTGGATAGTGATTATTTGAGAGTACCTTTTGAGACTACGGCACACTTGATGGCCTTAGCTGATTCTGTTTATAAGAGCAATGCTGTTTGTATGAAGTGTCGTGATACTGATGCAGTCTATACTCATCGTCTATCTGGAGGAGATGATCGTTTTGAAGTCGGTTCGGACAATTATGAACCGAGGTGTCGGAAGTGTCGGGTGAGTGGGGAATGATTTTTTTGGAATTTAAAAAACCTCTCTAAGTGAGAGGTTTTATTTTTTTAGTATTCTTTTTGCTTCTCTATACATTGGTTTATATATATTTATATTAGCTTTTTTTATGAATTTTTTTAAATTATCCTTTGCAAGTTTTTTATCCCAAAAATAATAAGATATTATTCCACTTCCATATAATAAAGCGGGTTCTTTGGTTTTTTCATACTCTTCACCAAGAAATTCAATTACATCTTGATTAAAATTTATAGCTTTAAAATTTGTAATATTTCTATAATGTTTAAATGCACTAGTATAACTTTTTTGTAGTATATTAAAATATGCTATAGCAACTTCAGTGACGGGATCTCCCGGATAGATTTCTTGTAATTTTTTTACTAATATCTCTGCTTCTTCGTTTTTGTTTAATTTACATTTAAATGTTGCTAAATTAGATAATGCAAAAAAGTCGTTTTCTTTTATTTTTAAAATTTTTAAACATAATTCTACACCTTTTTCAAATTTTTTATTATATATACCTTGCTCTATAATTAATAGTGAATAGCAATCATATAAATGTGGTAAAATATTTTTTTGAAAAATGTCATTCCTTTCGCAAAGATTAGTGTGTAGTACTTCGAATAATTTTAAACTATCTTCAATTCTTCCTGAAATTTTTAGAATTAAGGCTAATATGTAAGTTGAAATATCAAAAATATTATCTGAAATTATTTTTATATCCTTTAAAGAATTATTTTCTAGTATTTTCCAATAATTTTTTTCAGCTAATTTAGAGCTTAAATCAACTTTAATCATTTTTCCTATGGAACCAGTTTCATTGTCAGGATGTCCGTAGGTAAATTTTAAATTTATTTCATTAATATTTTCACCATCTATTTTGAGAAAATCATTAGTAAAATCACCCCAAATAATTAAGTCTATGTCTTTTTTATTTCTAAAAGTTTCTGCTTCATTTCTATTATTAAACTTTTTTATATCTGAAAAATCTCTTATTTTAATTTGTTTTTGTAAATTTAGATTATCAATTGTATTAAAAATATTTTTTTTAATTTGTTTAAAATAATTTCCTGAGTTAATACCTTCTTGAAAATTTAAGGAAAACGCTATGTTAAAGTTTACTGGAAAAAATATTAATCTTTGTTTTTTAAACCAGTTATATATTTTTTGACGATTTTTATATATACTTTTTATAGGAAGGATTGAAATTATTGCAACAATTATCGCTGTAATTGATGTTACAATAGTGTCTTCTGAAATTTTTGTCCAATCTAAACTCATAAAGTTTTATTTAATTATTTATCCTCTCCAAAATATCACTTACATGCACATCATAATCAGTCGTGGCTTGAAGGGGGATAAACTCTACTTGGTTTTTTTCTAAAAATTGATTGATAAGATTGTCTATCAGATTACGGAAGTCGTCATCAGTAGTACGGAAGCCATCATCTTTGGCAGCGATATCTAGTTTGTGTGTTTTGAAAATAAAATTGTAAGTCTTGCCATGATTGAAGGCAATATCTTCGTATTCTTTTGAAGTTTTTTCATCAGCTATTCTGTGTAAATAGGCGAAGTTGTCGACAGTAGCGCGGTCAGTAATCAATATTTTGTCACTGTGATCTACTTCGTTTTCTTTTTCTATCTGGTTTTGCATTATCCATTTTTGAGCTTCAATAGTAGTGCCTTCGTGTACTGGAAAAGGGCAACTGCGGGCGTATTCTCTTATTACCATTACTTTTTTACCAAGATTTTCCAATTTTTCTTTTAATTTTTGTACCAGTGTAGTTTTGCCCGTAGAGTGGGCGCCGATGATGGCGATTTTCATAACGAGAAGGCTTGAAAGGCCTAAAAAGCTTGAAATGCTTGAAAGGCTAATTGTTTAATTTGTTATTATTATTTATTATGCTTTTAGCATTGGTTTTGCTAATTACTTTTTTGCCTGTTTTCAATTCTATTTCTTTGCGAGCATTACCAGCGACATTTCCTCCAGCTTGGGCAACTTTTTTATTTTCTTCTAGATTTTTTGGATTTTTGTGTTTTGATATTTCTGTAGTACTAGTTTCGGCTAACATATTTAGAACTAATTCCAGGTTAGTCATGTTGTCTCGTAAGTTTTCTTTTTTTAAGTTTTTTACTTTTTTATATTCTTTAGTTGTCATTCCTGTCCAAGCTTTGGTAATTTCATTTGTCAAAATTGCAAATTCTAAACCTTCTTGTATTCCACCTTTTTCCCATTCGTCGGTAAGTTCTTTGCGTATCTCTATACTTTTTAGTCTTTGATTTATCCAATTTAGGCTATAGCCTTTTTGTAGGTAGGTTTTTAGAGCTCTGTTTATAGCTATTTCAGGATCAGTTGTTTCTTCCAACCTTTCATAACCAACTTTGGCCAGCCAAAGTTTGAAAGGCTCTGCTTTTGGTGAGGGAACTGACTGTATTAAGCGTAAAAGAGTTTCGGTGTCAGCAACATCTGTGGCATAGTATTTGCCATCTTTAGCCAAAAATTTCAGTTGTACGATTTTTTCGTACACCTCACTACCTTCACTATTTAATTTTATTTTTAAATCACTCCAATATCTTTTTGGAATTGTAGAGCCTGTCAAAATAGCCATAACATCTACAACTGAAAAATACCAAAGTTCTTTTTTTTCATCCCATTTTCTTCGTACGTCTCTACCCTCAAAAATAGCTGTGGTTTTGTTTTTTATTTGTTTGTTCATATTTTTATTATGAAGAAATGAAATATACAGCTATATTATACTTTTTATAAAGCTCTTTTGCAAGGACATTTTTGGTTTGACGTTTGAGTATTTTTAAGTTATGATTTAAAAACAGTTATACTAATTTTGTAGTAATTTTAATTAGCATAATTTTAATTTAAGAAAGATCCCTCGTCGTATTCTCGACTTCGGGATGAAGTGAACTAATATGAAAACCAAAGACGAAATTTTACTAGAAATTGCTCAAAAATATTCTACACCAACTTATGTCTATGATTTGGCTGTTGTTCGTGAAAGAGCCAAGGAATTACAGACTGAAATTGGACAATATCCTCAAACAGAATTTCTCTATGCTATCAAAGCCAATTACAATCCGCATTTGGTAAAGGAAATTATAAATTTAGGTTTTGGGATAGACGCTGTCTCACAAGAAGAAGTGAAACTTGGTTTGGCTTGTGGTGCTACACCAGACAAAATCATGTTTACTGGCAACAATATGACAGACGACGAAATGGTAAATGTCCACGATTTGGGAGTACTACTCAATATTGGTTCACTTTCTCGTCTAGAAAAATATGGTAGCACTTATCCTGGTAGCAAGGTTTCTCTACGTTTCAATCCAAATATTGGTATCGCTTCTCATGAAAGTAATATTACTGGTGGACCTGATTCCAAATTTGGTATTTCTTTCAAAGATGTTCGACAAGCACTTGCTTTGGCCCAAAAATACAATTTGCAAATTGTAGGAATTCATCAGCATATTGGTTCTGGCTGGCTTCGTCAGCGTGAACCTATGCTTGCACTCGACGTCATCCTCGAGATTGCCGAGCAAATCCCAGGTTTGGAATTTGTCGACGTTGGTGGAGGATTTGGTGTGCCGTATAGTCCAGATCAAACACGTCTCGAACTGCATGAACTTGGTGAAAAAATAAAAAATCGTGTAACAGAATTTTGTGAAAAATATGGAAGAGAAATAAAACTACGTTTCGAGCCAGGTCGTTATGTCGTAGCTGAGAGTGGATATTTGCTGACACGCGTAAACACCTTGAAAGAATCTATCAGTCGCAAGACTATCGTAGGTACTGACACGGGTATGAATCATTTGGTCCGTGTGGCGATGTATGGCTCGTATCATCCAATACGAAATATTAGTCATCCACGAGGATTTGAAAAAGAATATGATATTACTGGCAACATTTGTGAATGTGCCGACTTCTTTGCTCGCGACAGACTTTTGCCAGAAGTCATCGAAGGCGATGTCTTGAGTATTAATAATGCTGGGGCTTATGGTTTTGCGATGGCGAGTAATTATCAGTTTCGTGCGTTGCCGATGGAAGTGATGATAGAGGGTGAAGACGTAAGAGTAATTCGAAAGCGTGAGAGTTTCGATGATTTACTTAGTAATTATAATTTTTAGATTTATGCTCAAAGCGATTATATTTGATTTCGATGGCGTGCTCGGGGATACTTATGCTATGAGTCTAGAAGTTTTTAGAACTTTTAGATCAGATTTGTCAGACCAGTCTTACAAGGATCAATACAATGGAAATGTTTTACATAATAATCCTATGGATTTTAAACCTGAAGAAAAAGATGTTTTTTTTCAGGAAATGCATAAGCGTTTTGAAGAAAAACATTTGTTTCCTTTCAAAAAAGAATTACAAAATTTGAGTGAAGAATATAAATTATTTGTAGTTTCTAGTACACGTGAAGAAAATTTAAATAAATATTTGAATTGTGGAAATTTGTTACAAAATTTTGAACAAATTTTAGGATCAGATACAAATAAATCAAAAGTGGTAAAGTTCAAAATGATTTTTGAAAAATATAATTTGAAAGCAGAAGAATGTTTGTTTTTTACAGATACACTAGGTGATTTGCGTGAGTCCTTTGAAGTAAATTTGCCATCAGTTGGAGTGACTTGGGGATTTCAAGATCATGAAACTTTAAAAAAGGGTGAGCCTTGGAAGATTATTTCTGAGTTTGAGGAGTTAATTCCTACTATAGAGGAATATAATAATCAGTTAAAATCTGTTTGATCTGTTTTATCAGTGTTCTATTCAAATTTTAGATAGCTCACAGATTCGACTGATTGAACTGATAAAAACAAGATAATGAAAATTTTCTTCGTTGAAATAAAATTTATTAAGTTAGTAGACAGAGTCTACAGATCCCTCACCGTCCTTCGGCGGTTTCGGGATGAATTGAAAATATATGCAAAAATATCAAATCAATCCAGAAAAAGTAAAACAAGATTGTCTAATAATCCCAGTCTTTGAAGACAAAGGTTTTGATACTTGGATAAAAAACGTTGATCAAAAATTAAATGGACTTTTGACCAAAGTTTTTGAATCAAAAGATTTTGAAGCTAAGAAAAAACAAAGTAGTTTGCTTTTTATTTCTGACGGTGAAATATCTCGTGTCTTGTTAGTTGGTCTTGGCAAAACCAAAGATTTGACAGTAAAAAATTATAAAGAAATGATTGGGTCTTCAGTGCTTACTTGTCAAAACAAAAAATATGAAAATTTGTCTCTTTATCTTTCACAGGATTTATTGAAAATGTGTGACGCAAAAAAACTTGCTCAAGAAACTGTGATTGCTTGTGAAGTCGCTATGTATGCTTATGATGATTTCAAAAGTAAAAAAGAAGATAAAATAACAAAAGTAAAATCTGTAAATTTTTTGGGTGATTTTGAAAAGCCGGATTTGAAAAATTTACAAAAGGGAATTGATGAGGGATTCATCATCGCTAGTGGTGTCAACTTTGCTCGTCACTTAGGTAACATTCCGCCAACTGACATGACACCAGAGCATCTTGGTAGTGAAGCTATAAAAATGGCCAAAGAAAATAAAAATTTGAAAACCAAAGTTTTGTCACAAACAGAAATTGAAAAATTAGGAATGGGTAGTCTGCTGGCTGTTGGCCGTGGATCAAAATTTGAACCAAAATTTATTATCGTCGAATATTTTGGAACAGACAAAAGTAAAAAACCAAGTGTGCTGGTTGGCAAAGGTATTACTTTTGACTCTGGTGGACTTTCTATCAAACCAGGAGATTATATGGTAGACATGAAATTCGATATGTTGGGTGCTGCTTCTGTTTTGGGAACTATTAAGGCTTTGGCAGATTTGCAAGTCAAGAAAAATATCATAGCTATCGTACCTTCTGCTGAAAATATGCCAGGCGGAGATTCTTATCGTCCAGATGATATTTTGACAAGTATGGCTGGTGATACTATTGAGGTAAAAAATACTGATGCTGAGGGGCGTCTGGTTTTACTTGAAGGTTTACGCTATGCTACCAAATATTCACCAAAAGAAGTAATTGATTTAGCAACTCTTACCGGTGCTTGTATGGCGGCTTTGGGTCTAGAAAAATCTGGACTATTTACCCCAGAAGACAAAATTGCCGAGAAAATGCTGGAAGTTGGTGAAGAAGTAGGTGAAAGTCTCTGGCGCTTACCACTTGGCGAAGAATATAGTGAAGCTATGAAGAGTGAGGTGGCTGATATAAAAAATATTGGTGGTGTTGGTGGTGAACGTTATGGTACAGCGAGTACTGCTGCTGCTTTTTTGCAATTTTTCACACAAGACAGAGAAACTGGTGAAGCCAATTATCCTTGGGCTCATATAGATTTGGCAAGTGCTATTTATGGTAGTAAAGGTAAAGCGCATATTAGAGCTGGAGCAAATGGATTTGGAGTACAAGTGTTGGTTGAGTATTTACGTTCATAAAAATAAAGAGGTTTTTGTTTATTTAAAACTTTTTTAATTAGTAAAAAGCTTACAAGTCCTACAAGGCTCACGAGGCTTACATTTTTATTCATTATTTTATGCAGGATTATCATAATTTGAAGCTCTGGAAAGAAAGTCTTGAATTTGTTAAACTAGTGTATAGATTGGTAAAAATGTTTCCTGCAGATGAAATGTATGGTTTAACAAGTCAATTACGTCGTGCTGCAGTATCTGTTATGGCTAATGTGGTCGAAGGTCGTGGTAAAAAAACTGATAAAGATTTTTTGAAGTTTTTGTATATTTCCAATGGGTCTTTGAATGAGTGTCAATGTTACTTTGAACTTGCTAAAGAATTAGATTATATAAGTGAAAAACAATTTGATTTTATTTATAAAAAAAGTAAAGAAGTCGGATTTTTACTATACAAATTAATAAACAGTTTGTCCCTACAGGGACAATAAGTAAGCCTGGTAGGCCTTGTAAGCCTCGTAAGCTTTTATAAAACATTATGAAAAAACTTGAACTCCTTGCTCCCGCTGGTTCTCCAGAAAAAATGCGTTATGCTTTTGCATACGGTGCTGACGCCGTTTACATGGGAATTCCAGATTTCAGTATGCGTGTCCGTATCAATACTTTTACTGGTGACGATGTCAAAAAGTCTATTGAATATGCTCATTCTATCGGTAAGAAAATTTATGTAACAGTAAATATCGTAGCTCACAATGATCATTTGAAAAGATTGCCTCCATATTTGAAAAAATTAAATGAATGGAAACCTGATGCTCTTATTGTTTCTGATCCAGGTGTGATGTCTATGGTCAAGAAATATGCACCAAATCTTGCAATTCACTTATCTACTCAAGCCAATGCAACGAATGCTGCTACTGTAAAATTTTGGCACGAGCAAGGTCTAGAGCGTGTGGTACTTGGACGTGAAGTAACACTTGAAGAAATAAAAGAAATACACAAAGCCGTGCCAAAATGTGAAATAGAATATTTTATTCATGGTGCAATGTGTATGAGTTATTCTGGACGTTGTATGTTGTCATCTCATCTTGTTGGTCGCTCGGCCAATCTTGGTGATTGTGTCCAACCTTGTCGTTGGAAATATGATTTGAATAATATCAAAGTGATTGAAACAACTATCAATGATCCGCTCAAAAAGGAACGTGAGATGGATGTAGAAGAAGATATCAATGGGACTTATATTTTCAATTCCAAAGATATGTGTTTCATCGAATATTTACCAGAACTTTTTGAGGCTGGGGTGATTAGTTACAAAATAGAAGGTCGTGCTAAGAGTCCTGCTTATCTCTCAAGTGTAGTCAAAGCTTATAGAACTGCTTTTGATTATTTACTTAAAGATGGTAAAAAAGACGATATCAAAATTCAAAAAAGAAAATTGAAAACTATCAAGAAAAATATTTTGGACAAACTTGTTCATCGTGGTTATACCACGGGATTTCTTTTTGGTCGTGATACTGTCGAACAAAATACTAGTAACAGTCACCAAGGTACCGAGCAACAGTATGTTGGTGAAATTTTGGCTTGTGAAAAAGAAGATAAACAATACAAAATTACTTTGCGTGCGCACAATGCTATTCGTCTTGGTGACAAAGTAAGAATCATGCAACCATTTGAATCTGATCTTTCATTAACTATCAAAAAAATGTATAATGAAGAAGGTGAAGAAGTGGGAAGTGCTCATGGTGGGACTGATAAGAATACTTATTTTTACAGCACAAAACCTATCAAAGAATTTGGGATTTTATTTTTGAATAATTAAAAAGAGTATGATTGGTGATAAATATTATGATAAAACTTTAGATTTATTTGGTGAAAGAGACCCACAAGAAATTGCTACCGACATTCATAAAGATGAAGTACAACAAGGTATAATTAACTTTGTTAATAAAAAAGAATTTGCTGATACTTGGAATTTTGATTATTGGCAGAGTGTCGGTTTGCAAATAACTAAATTAGAGGATCTATTTATAAATAGAAGGACTAAATTAAATGATTTTTTTTCGGATGATGATGTTTTGGAAGGGTTTAAAACATTTGTTGGTTTTCTTTTACCAAAAATTGAAAGTGTAACTTCTGAAAATTTTTCTCAAGGTGAAATGAAAAGTATCCTCGCGAAAATTGAATCTTTGAAAAAGATTTTATATTTTTTTGGTAATGAGGATGAATTTTTTAGTGGAAAAGAGTTTATAAATTATTTTAATGAAGTTTTAGATTACAATTTAAGTGACTTAAAAACTAGAGTAAAAGAGATGGATTTAAAAAAATAGTGAATAACTAATACTTAATTTTATTTTATGTCAGATAGAAAACCTTTGGGTGCAGAAGGTATCGTAGATTGGGTAAAAGAAAAATATTATGAAGAAGATCTTGCCCAATCAACAGATAATGCAAAATTAGATTTTATTTTTGGAAATTATGTTATTAGTGGTACAAAAAAATTTTCACATGAGGAAATAAAGGAATTCCTTGAAAATATAGCAAAAAAAGTTTATAAAGAATCAAAACTTAAGAGGGAAAATGGTTTAAGTTTAGAAGAAAAAAAGCTAATACAAAGAAAAATTAAAAAAACCATCAAAATTTTGTTGAAAATGCAAAAAAATCTTGGAGAAAATTATTCTTCACAAGAAAACCATGAGGGTAATTTTCAAATTGCTAATACTTTAGCTTTAGATATTGATCAACTTAAATATGAGTTGAAACAAATTAATAATTTATGATCTCTCTAATTCTCGGTATAATCAAAAACAAAAATAAAGGCAGTGTCACAGTTTTGACACAGTCTGGAGTTGGTTATGAAATAAATGTTACTACTTCATTTTTGGCTGAAGTAAAAATTGGGGAAGAAGTAGAAATATATACCTATCTCAAAGTTGCTGAGACTGCTCTAGAGCTTTTTGGTTTTAGAAATTTGGATGAAAAAAGTTTTTTCGAATTGCTTATTTCTGTCAAAGGTCTTGGTCCTCGCGGAGCTTTGAATATTTTGGCACTTGGTAGTTTGGATGAAATACAAGATGCAATTGGTAGGGGAGACGTCTCTTATTTAACTCAAGTTAGTGGTATTGGACGCAAAACAGCCGAGCGTTTGGTGGTGGAATTAAAAACAAAGATTGGTAAAAGTTTGAAATCTAAAAATGATGACGGTTCACAAGTTGGGGATAAGTTATCAGATGTTGTCGAAGCTCTCGTTGCTATGGGGCATACCAAGGAAGATGCTAGAGATATTGTGAAGAATCTTGATGTGGGAGATAAGACTGTGGAGGAATTGTTGAAGATGGCTCTTAAAAGAGGAAATAGTTAATAATTTTAAATTTTTTATAATATAATTATTGACTATACTTAGCTAAAATAAGCTAAAAAATAGTCTGTAGCTCTTGACAAACCAATCTTATTTTGATATATTTAGCACGCTTTAATTTATCCCACATTTATAGGGATACGGACCTTGATAGACATGCCTACCATGTGCCCGTTAAACAATATGCATGCTATGTTGAATAAACAAAAAAAACAACGTCTAATTAAAAAGTATCAGACTCACGTAGGTGATACTGGATCTACTGAAGTTCAAATCGCAATTTTGAGCGCAGAGATTGATGAGCTAGCAGAACATTTGAAAGCTCATCACAAAGATCATTCTTCACGTAGAGGTCTTCTACGCAAAGTAGGTGAGCGTCGTAAATTGTTGAAATATTTACAACGTGAAAATGCTGCTTCTTTCGAAGAATTAGTCAAGAAACTAAAATTGAAACAAGCAAAACAATTTGCTAATGAGATGCTTGAAGAAGATGTCGAAGAGTCTGTAACAGAAGATGACACTAATGAATAATCAACTCAAAAAAAATCCTCTAAAACACCCCGAGCAACGCATTGGGGTGTTTATTGATGTGCAGAATATGTATTATTCTGCCAAAAATCTTTTTAATAAGAAGGTAAATTTTGGTAATATCGTAGCTGAAGCTGTCGCAGGTCGTAAACTTATCCGTAGTATCGCTTATGTGGTACGTACCGAAACTCAAGATGAACAACCTTTTTTTGAAGCACTTTACAATTTGGGAATAGAAACTCGTGAAAAAGATTTGCAAGTTTACAACTCAGGTTTCAAAAAAGCTGATTGGGACGTCGGTTTGGCGGTTGACGCTATCCGTCTTTCCAATAGTCTTGACGCTATTGCCATTGTCTCTGGTGATGGTGACTATATTCCTCTAGTAGAATATTTACGTAGTATGGGTAAACAGGTAGAAGTTTTGGCTTTTGGTGAGACTACTTCTTCTCGTCTTATCGAGTCTGTTGATGATTTTATTGATTTGTCAGCTGAAAAAAATAAATTTTTGATAGGGAATCTTAAAACAAAATTTGTAAGTAAGAAAAAAAAGTAAAAAAACGTTGTAGTTGTTGAAAGTGTTTTATCACTTCGTTTGTTGTAAATGATAAATCAGTTACAACATTTTCAACAATTACAACAAATTAATTAATGATTTTGGTCTTGAGACACCTAGATCTCTGCACAGGGTAATGTGCTGGTCTATCGTATCAAGATCAATGTCGTAACAAATATATATGTTACAAACAAAACAATGGTCTATGGACTGGGGTGGACGCACTCTAACAGTAGAAGTAGGTAAATTTGCCCTTCAAGCAAATGCAGCTTGTACTGTACGTTATGGAGATACTACAATTCTTGCAACTGTAGTAAAGAGTAAAACAATTCGTGATGGAATTGACTACTTTCCTTTGATGACAGACTTCGAAGAAAAGCTTTATGCTGCCGGAAAAATAAAAGGCAGTCGTTTTATGAAACGTGAAGGACGTCCTAGTGATGAAGCTATTTTGACAGCTCGTCTAGTGGATCGTGCGATTCGTCCTCTTTTTGACGAAAGTATTCGCAATGACATTCAAGTTATTACAACAGCTTTGTCAGTAGACGGTGAAAATGACGCCGCTCCAGTAGCATTACTTGCTGCTAGTTGTGTTCTAAATATTTCTTCTATCCCTTGGAATGGTCCTATCGGAGCTGCTCATGTAGGTATGAATGAAAAAGGTGAATTTATCTTGAATATTACTTCTGCTCAAATGGAAGAAAACAATAAGTTAGATTTGATGGTAGCTGGTACTCCAGAAAAGTTGATAATGGTAGAAGCTGGAGCAGCTGAAGTATCTGAAGAAACATTTTTCAATGCAATGAAATGGGGATGTGAACAATTGGCTCCAGTAGTTGAATTCTTCAAAAAAATTCAAGAAGAAGTTGGTCAAACAAAAGAAGTTGTTGTAGAAGATGGTGTGGAAACAGTAGCTCAACAAGTAAAAAGAACTGCTGATAAATTCATCTCTGACAATGCAGAAAAACTTATTTTCAAAACTCCTAAAGTTAGTAAAGATGAACGTAAACAAATGATTGCTGACATTCAAGATGCTTTGGCTGAGCATTTGACTGCTCAAGGTTTTGAAGAATCTGATCAAAAGAAAACTTTGGGAGAAGTGAAGTATCTTATTTGTGGTGAAATCACCAAGAAGATTCTTGACTCTGACCAAAGACTTGATGGTCGTAAACTTACTGAAATTCGTGAATTACAAAATGAAATAGATTTACTTCCTCGTGTACATGGTTCTGCTATGTTCATGCGTGGTGACACTCAAGTATTGTCTGTAGTTACTCTTGGTGCTCCTGGAGATGTCCAAACTTTGGACAGTATGGAAGAAGATGGTACCAAGCGTTATATGCATCACTACAATGACACACCTTTCACTTACGGTGAAGCTGGTCCTCTTCGTGGACCTGGTCGTCGTGCGATTGGTCATGGTGCTTTGGCTGAAAGAGCTTTGGAACCAGTACTTCCTGCAGCAGAAGATTTTCCTTATGCTATGCGTGTAGTTTCTGAAGTAATGGGATCAAATGGTTCTAGTTCTATGGCTTCTACTTGTGGTTCTACTCTGTCACTTATGGCAGCAGGTGTCCCTATCAAAAAACCAGTAGCTGGTATTGCTATGGGGCTTGCTTCTGATGGTGGAACAAACAATGGTAATGTAACAAAATGGAAAGTACTTACAGATTTGCAAGATGTAGAAGATGGAGCTGGTGGTATGGATTTCAAAATTGCTGGAACAGTGGATGGTATTACAGCTGTTCAAATGGATACAAAAACAAATGGTCTTACTTGGGATCTTGTAGAACAAACAGTCAAACAATCTCGTGAAGCTCGTCTACAAATTCTGGAAGTAATGGCTAGTGTTATCTCTGAACCTAGAGCTGACCTTTCTCCATATGCTCCACGTATCGTGACAGTTCTTATCAATCCAGAAAAAATCAAAGATCTTATCGGTCCTGGTGGCAAGAATATCAATAAAATTGTGGACGAGACTGGTGCCAAGATTGATATCGAACAAGATGGTCGTGTTCTTATCACTTCTAGTGATGGTGAACAAATGAAACTTGCTATCAAGATGGTAAAAGATTGTACTCGTGAAGTAGAAGCTGGTGAAGAATTCGATGGCAAAGTTGTTCGTCTAGAAGATTTCGGAGCTTTTGTTGAACTTCTTCCTGGTAAAGATGGTCTAGTTCATGTAAGTGAAATTTCTTGGGAACGTGTCAACAAACCTAGTGATGTTTTGAAACTAGGAGACATTGTCAAAGTAAAAGTAAAAGAAATAGACAATCTTGGAAGAGTAAATCTAAGTATGAAAGTACTCAAACCAAAACCAGAAGGTTTCGTAGCCCAAGATCCAGCACCTCGTCAAATGGGTGGTGGTAGTCGTGGTGGTTTTTCTGGAGGAAACAATAATCGTGGTGGTGACAGAAAACCAGGTTTCTTCAAAAAGAGAGACTAATTACAAAAATTAAAATAACCCCGCCTTTCGCGAAAGGCGGGGTTTTTATTACAAAAAATTTAGCAAAATAAAAACATCGTTTTTGCGATGTATATAATTGTGTAGTTTGACCGCTCGCTCCGAAGTTTGTACTTTCGTACACGCTTCGAAGCGAGAGGTTCCCTCCTTGTTGTTCTCCTCGTTCTACTTGACGCGGACGGCGGGGAAGAGGCACTTCTTCGACCAGTAGTCACCGTCGTCGATGCCGTCATCGACGAAGTCGGTGCCGAGGAGCTTCTGGTCGTCCTCCACCTCGTGGCAGAGGTAGTGTCGCCAGTCCCAGGTGAAGTTCTCCATCGAGTCGTCCCCCTCGCCGTCTTCGTCCGAGCTTTTCGGCTCGTCGAAGTGGGCACCGAGGCAGATGATCAGATCGACCTCCTCCACGTACCCCGGGAACTCGACCAGGAAGGCCAGGTACTCGGCCGGGGTCACCGGCCTGAGGTTGTTCTCCGCCATGAAGTCCAGGATGTTCTTGTCCGTCGTCAGCTCGACGGCGTCACCCCAGATGAGCAAGACCTCGATGTCGTAGGCCAGCTCGACCTCGCAGCTGAAGTGGTCGAAATGCCTGTAGTTCACTTCGATCTTCTCATCGAGAAGTTTGACCCTCTCGCGGATGGTGAGGTTGGCGGGCACGTGAATCGGATGTACGGTGATCTCCATTAGCTAACTTCTCCTAGTTTTTTCAATTTTCAACAAGTTGTCTTCTCTTCTCACCACATGGTAGGAAGCAGACAGGACAATATATCATAAAAAGGGCATTTTGTCAAGATTCACAAGGTGTGATACTATTATTTAGTAATATGCTTAAAATAAAAATATGAATTACAAATTTAGTCTGGGAGTCTTTATCAATATAAAATTTGGGACTCTTGTAGAAGTCGAAGAAGAAATAAAAATGCTGGATAGTCTAGAAGGTCTCGAGCATATTGAAATTTGGCGTGAGGCAGATTATTTGGAACCTGAAGCTGACAAATTACTTAGGTCTCTAAAAAATAAATATAGACTTATTTTGCATGCACCTTTTATCAATATCACTATGGCGAGTAATCATGAATTGGTAAATCAGGCTTCTGTAGAAACGATGCAAAAGTATTATGATTGGGGAGTAGATATCGGAGTTGAAGTAATCACTTTGCATGGAGGCCACAAACCATTTTTCCAATCTACGGAAGTCGATATTGAAAATATTGCTAAGACTCTGGCTGGATTAAAAACTAATGATAAATTACAAGCAACACTAGAACACATGCCACTTGGTAAACATTTTTCTACATCTATAAATTCTTTGATGGATATTGAGGATCTGGAAAAGGCTGTGAATCTTTTACCAAATTGGGGGTTTACTTTGGACATCGGACATGTTTTACAAAATCAAGAAGATTGGATGAAGTGGGTGGAAAATCATGTAGAAAGAATTCATGATATACATCTTCACGATGCTTTTTGGGGAGGCAAAGCTCACTTGCCACTTGGGACAGCCGACTTGAAGTGTGAAGATTTCTTCCTGTTTTTGGCAGACAAAGATTATGATAAATTTGTTAGTTTGGAAGTCGTTGGTACAGAGGAGACTATTCAATCTTGGCAATATTTGAGAGAAAATAATTTACTAAAAAAATAAAAAACTATTATCTTAAATTTAAAGTGATATAAATATAAATACTATGTCAGAAGATAGAGAAAAAAATCCACAACAATATGAAGAGTTGGATAGATGGTAAAATATGTAAAATAAAAAGAACGAGTTGATTACTCGTTCTTTTTTTATGTATTTTTATTTAATAATATTTACATTTTTAGACAATCCTTTTTCTATAACTGCTAAATCTTGAGTAGAGTAGTTGTTACCAGAAAGATTTAGTGTTTTTAGATTTTTCAAATTAGCTAGTTCATTTGGTAGTCCAATCAATTGATTATTAGACAAGTCTAATATCTCTAGCTTGGACAATTGTCCGACTTCGGCAGGAACGCCAGTCATTTGATTGTTACTCATATTGAGTACGCGTAGATTTTGTAAATGTCTGACTTCGGCTTGCAAGGATCCTGTTAGATTATTATGAGAAATATTTAGTTCTTGTAGATTTGTTTTGTTGAAAGTATCGTTGGGAACTTTGGATAAGTTTTGATTACTTAGATCCAAACTATTTTTTGTGGTCATTGTTACAGAAGGTTCTGTACTTTCATTATCAGTATTATTTATTGTTGGTGTTTGTACTATTGTACAACCTGTCAAAAGTAAACTGAGTGTGATGGTAGCGAAAAATTGTTTTTTCATATTTTTGGGGTTAGTGTTTTATTATATTTAATTCTACTTCATTACCAACTTTTAGACTAGCAGTACCACCAATCGGGAAAGTAAAGAGTGGGTTGGTGTGCCCAAAATCTACATTGGCAATAATTGGTAGATTTTTTAATTCTTTTTTTGTATCTATAATATATTTTATTTTTTCCAAAGTCATGTCAGTATTGTCTTGGAACCTACCGAGCACAATTCCTTTTACTTTATCAAAGTTTGGTTGTTGGATGAGGGCTTGCAAATTTCTATCAAATTCTACCGCAAAATCGTCACCGACGTTATTATCTTCTTCTAGAAATAAAATTGAATCAGAAATATTTGGCATGAATTCTGTACCACGTAACAGATTGAAAGTGCCCAGATTAGCACCGAATATTTTTCCCGTTGCTTCACCTTTTTGTATAATTATAAAACCTTCGTTTTTTATTAAGTTTCTATTTTCTTGATCAAGATACCAAGCATCATTTGACCAAGTAGATGATGGTTTGATTTCAAATTCTTCTTCACTCATCAAACATTTTTTGAAGTACTCAATGTTATATTCAATTTCTATTTTCATGGCAAAGTTAGAAAAGTGTATTCCGGAATAAGTTACCAAATCAGTTTTGGAAGTGATAGCATTGGCTAGAGCTGTGATATCTGAATAACCACAAAGTATTTTGGGATTATTTTTTATCAATTCATAATCAAGATATTGCAAAAGTTGATTACAATTGAATCCACCAATTACAGTCATAATAGCTTTGACATTTTTGTCAGCGAAGGCCTCATGAATATCATCGACTCTAGATTGTATAGAAGAAGACATAAACATATCTGATTCCATACAATTTTTGGAAAAAGTTATTTTGAAACCTAGACTTTCCAATTTTGCTTTGGCTAGATTTTTATTTTCTTCAGATAATAAAGAAAGACTTCTGGCTGGAGCGATGATTCTTATCTCGTCTCCTATTTTTAATTTGTCTGGTATTATCATATTTATTCTTAAATTGTTATGCTGTTAGTATTACACACTTTATCTACTACTACAAGATTGACAAAATTTCTAAATTATTGTATATTATTCTCGTTATTTACAGGCCGATGTGGTGAAACCCCGCATAACCTCACTTCGTTCAGTAGGCGGGGCGAGAGTTCTATAAACATAATTCGTTTTGTTAAGTTATTGTTCTTTATTACAATATATAAGCCGATGTGGTGAAACTGGTATACACGCCTGCCTTAGGAGCAGGTACCTTCGGGTGTGAGAGTTCGAGTCTCTCCATCGGCACAAACAAAAGTATTAAAAAACACAGCTTTATAAATATGAGCTGTTTTTTTATTTTAAAACAGAGACGAGAAGTTTATCCGATGTACCTGTCACGATTCGGCGAGGTAAAAAAAAATCTCTTCTTCGGCACGATTTTACAATTGAAATTTTGTCTAAAAAATTGCTTTATAAAGAGCAATTTAAAAGTTCAAGTTAATCTGGAACCACTTGGTTAATAACTTCATTGGGAGTAAGATAATTAAGACCCTTTCTAGGACGGCTGTTAAGCCGTTCTTGAATTAGTAGTATTTGTCTATCACTAATTTCAAGCATATTAATGTTACGAGGAAGATACTGTCTAATAAGCTTGTTCATATTTTCAACTCCACCTTTCTGCCAAGAGGAGAAAGGATCACAAAAGTAAGTTTCAATATCTAGTACGTAGTCTTTAAGCTCAAGGTGCTTAGCACCTTCTGAACCATTGTCAAAAGTAATAGTTTTGAATAATTCTCTAGGTACAGACTCAGCAGTCTGTAGTAGAGCATTCTTAGTCTCTTCCGCTGTCTTATTGGGTACTTTGTGAATTCTAACTAACTGAGACTTACGCTCATACTGTACTGACAAATAAGGATTATTCTTTTTTCTCTGAAACTCAACTGTATCACTTTCCCAATCACCATATCTAATCTTTTCATTAATAACCTCCGGACGCTCATGAATAGATATTCTGCTAGGTATAGTAGTTTTTTTACTTTTTCTACAACCAACTCTTTTTCTTTTCTTCCTATTAGTTCTTAAATGCTTATATAACTTCTTGTATCTATCTGCTTTCTCATAAACATAATAGTAAATACTTTCGTGACTAATATTTAAACCAATTATTTCAGGTGGCGGAGCCACCTGTAATCTACCAGCTATCTGTTCTGGACTCCAGTCTTCCAGAAGTTTATCCTCAACATATTCTTTAAGTTTAGGATATTTGTCTAGTTTACCTCTTCTTTGTTTATGCTTTCTTGTTTCAGATTTACTTTGAGCAATATCTGCTCGATACTTTTTTCTATTACCATCAGCATTCTTATTAATTTCCTTACTAAGTGCACTATGTGTTCTTCTCATTAGATTAGCTATTTGTCGTAAACTCTGACTTGTTCGCAGTAGCCATTCTAGCTTCTGACGTTCATAGTATGTTAGTTCATTTGACATATTTCACTGTTTTATGGTTAATACCCAATTTTACCATATTAGTGGTTCCACTAGTTTAGAATGTTTCTATCCGATAGAAAACCTTGACAAAAAGTCTAATTTGTGCTAAAATTCAAGGTTAATTTTTTCTTTCACCCCCAACAATCTCCCCTAAAGGGGAAGGAGCACTGAGAAGTGAGCAACGAAAAGATTGACCACAATGATGAGGAGGCTCAGGCCGCCTGCTCCGCCTTCAACGCGGAAATGGGCCGTCTCCGAGACTATGAGGCTAGCCAATCATGGGACGAGTTCAACACGGACGCCTCGCCCGATGGTGATGATGATCCCAACGAGCCATCCATGGCTGACTTCGCAGTATGGGACGCCGAGATCCAGCGCGATGATGAGCTGAATGCCCTCAAGGCGGAACTCGAAAACCCATACATCTCCTACTCGGAGAGAAAGGCTCTTCAGAACGACCAGAAGAAGGCCGAAGAAGCCTTCGAAGAAACGATGAAGAGAATCAAGGTCTACGCTGGCGCACGCCGCTGGACCAAGGAGAAGAACCCCGACAACTAAACGACAGATTTTTCTCCTCGAGAGAAACTGGCGACTGTCGGGGAGAAAAAAAGCAGTCTAATATTTAGACTGCTTTTTTTATTATTTATTGATATTTCTTGTAACCTTTCCTCGCTACTTCAAATGGTGTAGGTATTTCATTTTCACGTACTTGTTCTGATAACCTTTTTAAAGTGTCAACAGATAAATTTCTTATCAATTTTCTTCTTTCATCTTCATTTAAAGAATCGTAATATTTTGATAAGCCTTCTTTTTTTCTTCTTTGCTCCTTTTTATCTTCTATTTCTCTTAAATACTCATCCAAAACATCTTGAAAAGATTTAGCCATACAAAATAAAATTAATATAAATTATTATATAATGATAGATATTTTATCTTTTTCCACTCCCACGTAATCTTTGAGCAACAATATGGACAGCCTTTTTTTGCTTATCTGATAATTGAGCACTATTAAGTAAACTTTGTACTCTTTCTAAAGTTTTAGAAAGATTTCTTGATTTCAAACGAAAAGAAGTCAAAAAATCTTTCAATTCTTTTTCACTTTCTTCATCTGAGCTACTATAATTGATATTTGCAAATCTTTCCACATCTACAACTTCCATAAATACTTGACTCAAAAATGTAGCACAAAAATTTTCATCTGAAGTATAATCTATAATATCTCTAGTATCAGAGACAACACTACCACTACCACTACCACTATCAACACCTTCGTCAGAAGGGACAGCCGATCTTTCTCTTTCTGGATTCATAAAAATAAAATTAAAAATAACTTACATATATTTTAGTATAAACCACAAAATAAAACAACCCCTAAAATAGAGATTGTTTTTATGTTTTATAAAATTTCTTAGATATGCTTTTCAAGCATTTCTTTCAATCTTTCCTTTGGTACGCCACCAATCATTTGATCTACCACTTCTCCACCTTTGAAAACTAGAAAAGTTGGAATACTCATCACTTTGTAGTGACCAGCGGTAAGATTGTTTTCATCGACATTCAATTTACCAACTTTGGCTTTACCAGCCAACTCTTCGGCAATTTGCTCGACAACAGGACCCATCATCTGGCAAGGACCACACCAAGGTGCCCAAAAATCTACGAATACAGGTACATCTGATTTGAGTACTTCTGCTTCAAAGTTTGCATCTGTTAGGATAACTTCTGACATAGTTTCGTTAATTAGATTATTAGTTAATTGGTTTATTTGTAACCGGTTATAATATACTACTTTTCAAATTTTATGGCAACTGTGGAAAAAATAAAAATTGCTAAATGGCTAAATTGTCACATTGTTACATTACTTTCTTTATCTAACCAACAATTTAACCATTTAACAATGTAACAATTAAAAAACAAGGTTTTCACCTCGATCTTTAAATTTAAGATTATTTTTTACCACGAAACGTCCACCACACCTTCTCACAAAAATCAATTTATAAAAAAATGTGGTGTGGGGAGCGTCGCGCGATGTTGCGACGTTCCCCTTTTGCACCTGCTGCCATGATCACTCGTAAGTGGGACCCTCTTCATCGTCCGGCTCGATGATGTATGGTGAACGACGGGAATCCCCGTGCTCCGCCATCTTGCGGTTCTCATCGTCGTCGAAGTCCGCACGGTTGACCGTCGGAAGCTCGCCGAAGATGATTCTCTCCGTCCGTATGGCTAGACGTATCGCCCAGAAGGAGAAACACATAGCCAACACACCAAAGAACAAAGAAAGAACTTCATACCATTTCATGTTGATCAATCGGTTTTATCAGGAAACCGAAACCTGTTTATGGCAGATCTTGCGACCCACCGGATTCATATTTATTTACTTATACAAAATAAACAAGTATAAACCCAGCAGATCAGACAAGAATTTTAGGTGCATTTGTCTTTAAGTTTAGACACTCAAAAACAGCTTATGATAGCATATTTTGAGGGTTTTGTCAATAGTATAGTCTAAAGTCACAAAAGTCTATAAAATCAAAAGTCGAAGTCAATAAAAACGTTATACAATTGCTAAATTGTTACATTGTTAAATTGCTTTCTTTGTCTAACCAACAATTTAACAATGTAACAATAAAAAACCAAGGTTTTCACCTCGATTTTTATATTTAAACTAAATTTTGATTATAAGAATTGTATTTCACGTGCCTTCGTCTCCTCAGTATAAAATTCTAATACATCATCCACTTCAATTTTATCTTTACCTTCGAATCTGACACCACATTCCATACCTTCATGAACTTCTTTGGCGATAGATTGACCAAGACGACATTCTGTAATTTTACCAGTACCCATCTCCAATTTGTCATGTTTTATACGAGCAAAAACATTTTTCATGACTTTGCCACTTTCAATCTTACCACCAACAATCATAGCACCTTTTTCTTTTCTAAAAATAGCAGCAACTTTCATATTACCAATTTCAGTAATAATCTTTTCATCACTAAGTAATCTTCCCAATTCTTCTTTGACCCAATCAATCAAGTCATAGATAATATTGTATTCCAAAAATGGGACTTCTTCTTCACGCATCATACTACCCGCTAGAGGTGTAGGTTTTACATTGAACCCAATGACAATCGCTCCACTTGTAGTAGCTTTTTTTACATCGTCTTCAGTAATATTTCCAAGACCTTTACCAATAATTTTTACACCTACTTCATCATGTCTAATTTTTTCAAAAGACGAAATAATGGCTTCAAGAGAACCAAGCACATCGGCTTTGACAACAAGATTAAGAGTTTTCTTTTTGTCTTCATCGTCAGCACCATTATCCATAACAATATTTCTTTCAGCACCAGTCTGTTGAGTTTTTTTCTTTTTCAAATTTATTTCTGTAGCAGTAGACTCTTGAGTAATATCCAAAACATCTCCGACTTCTGGTGCAATTTTGAAACCAATAATTTGTACTGGAAAAGATGGTCCAGCTTCTTTTACCATTTCACCTTTATAATTCTTCATAGCTCGAACTTTGCCATAAATTTCATTCCCAATTACCAATTTATCATTTTGATGAAGTGTACCAGATTGGACAAGTAAAGTCGCTACAGGTCCCATACCCTTATCTACATTTGACTCAATCACAGTACCGATAGCTGGCAATTCTGGATCTGCTTTTATTTTGTCTGCATTTACATCTGCAACAAGAAGCAATACATCAAGAAGTTTATCGATATTAAGATTTTGTTTAGCAGAAATTTCAACCATTGGGACATCTCCACCCCATTCTTCTGCGAGTACTCCTTTCGCAGACAAATCTGTTTTTGTCTTTTGCACGTCAGCAGCTTCTTTATCAATTTTGTTGATAGCTACGACAAAAGGAAGCTTAGCAGCTTTGATAATATTTATAGCTTCTTCAGTCTGAGGTTTTACACCATCGTCAGCAGCCACAATAAGAATAGCAATATCAGCTACTTTGGCACCACGACTACGCATCATGGTAAAAGCTTCGTGACCTGGAGTGTCGATAAAAGTAAGCGCACGTTCAGCCTTACTCTTTGGATCTTTCCAAATAGTCTGGTAAGCACCGATATGTTGAGTGATCCCACCAGCTTCAGTATCTATAATATTTGCTTGACGAATAGTATCAAGAAGTTTTGTTTTACCATGATCGACGTGTCCCATAACTACGATGACTGGAGCACGTGGTTGTAAATTTTTTCCTTTTGACAAAGCTTCTTCAAGATTTTGTAAGCGTTCTTCTTCTTTCTTTTCATCTTCTATATTACCATCTTCTTTGTGTACATTAAAACCAAGTTCTTCTGCCATGATAGACATAGTATCATAATCAAGATTTTGGTTTTGGTTGGCTAGAATACCATTTTTCATGAGTTCAGTAATGACTTGAGTAGTAGTCATGTTCAATCTTTCTGCAAATTCTTTGACAGTAAGTTTGTCAGCCAAAGTAGCATCTTGTCCAGATTCTTTACGCAATTCTCTTTCTTTCAATTTGTTTTCTTCTTGTTCTTTTTTCTTTTTTTCTTCAAGTTCACGTTTGATATATTTCCAACGACGAGTTATTTGTTCAGCCATTCTATCATCAATCTTGATAGCCTTACGACCAATATCAAAACCGTATTGAGGTAATACATCCAATAATTCTACGGTATTTATTCTAAGTTTACGAGCTAGTTCAGTGACGTTCATGTGATTGAAATGCTTAAAAAGCTTGAAAGGCCTGAAAGGCTGGAAATGCTTTTGTTATTTAATTGAGCACATTATATAGCAATTAGTTAAAAAAGTCAATAATTTAGCAAATTTAATAACACTATAACGATTGACAAAAAGAACAAAACAACATAAAATATCGCGGTTGCAATTATTTGCGACGTTTTGTTTCACAAGAAACAAGGCAACAGTTCATTACAACAGGCAAAGATTTTTTGTTAACAAATTTTTTCTAAAAAAACAGACAAGATTTATCCCGTTTGTTTGGAATATATAAAAAATATTTCAAGCAAACGGGATAAAACCCGCTACTTCTGAGCTTGAGTGGTCGCAGTGACCATTCCGGCGAATCAGAAGAATCTGGGCATCAAAGGAGAAACAATGCCCAGCTCGCTTGAAATAATGGCGACCATCCTATTCGGTATCGCCATCCTGCATACCTTCAGCGTCAAGCGCTTCGAGCACTTGGCGCTCAAGTATGAGGAAGGGTCCGTCCCCGAGAACCTCTTCCACCTCCTCGGTGAGGTCGAGGTGGTCTTCGGCCTGTGGGCCAGTATCATGCTCATCGGCATGGCTATCATCCATGGTAGCCACGATGCGGTCAGCTACCTCGAGGCTGACTTCACCTTGCCGGGTTCCACTGAAGCAATTCACATCGAGTTTACGGAGCCACTCTTCGTCATCGTCATCATGGCGATGGCGGCGACACGACCTATCTTGAGCTTCACTTCAATGCTCATCGAGCAGGTGGCCAAGATAATTCCCGTGCCCAAGGGAATGCGCTTCTACATGGCGACACTCATCCTCGGGCCACTGCTCGGATCATTCATTACAGAACCGGCCGCCATGACCGTCACCGCACTCCTACTCAAGGAACGCTACTACGACAAGGGCGTGAGCAAGCGTCTCATGTACGCCACTCTCGGTGTGCTCTTCGTCAATATATCCATCGGTGGCACGCTGACGAACTTCGCTGCTCCGCCCGTACTCATGGTAGCTTCGCCGGACAAGTTCAACCTGACGGCAGAGATAATGCTCACCCACTTCGGCTGGAAAGCAGCCTTGGCGGTCATCATCAACGTAATCGCCGTGGCCTACCTCTTCCGCAAGGAGCTCCAAGAGCTTTTCTTGCAGAAGACAGAAGAGAAGAGAAGCGGAAAAAAAGACGTGCCCGTCTGGCTCATCGTCCTCCACATCGCGCTCATGGCTGGAGTCGTATACTTCAGTCATCACGCTATAGTCTTTTTCCTCTTCTTTCTCTTCTTCCTCGGGATGACCGAAGTCACCCAGGAATATCAGAGCGAGCTCAAGCTACGCGAAGCTATGCTCGTCGGCTACTTCCTGATGGGACTCGTCATCCTCGGTGGCCTCCAGCGTTGGTGGCTCGAGCCGACTATCTCGGGTCTGAGTGAGTTTCCACTCTACCTCGGAGCCAGCGGCCTGACCGCCATCACCGACAACGCGGCCTTGACTTACCTTGGCTCCCTTGTGCCGAACCTGTCCGAAGCTTCGCAGTATGCGTTGGTGGCCGGTGCAGTCACTGGTGGCGGGCTCACCGTCATCGCCAACGCGCCCAACCCGGCTGGCTACGGAATCCTGAAGTCGAGCTTCGGTGACGAGGGAATCAGTCCATTTGGACTGCTCTTCGCCGCCGCTGGACCGACGCTCGTCGCCGGACTCTGCCTCTGGCTCTTGCCCCACTTGGGATAAGCGAAGAGAAATAGACTCGAAGGGGCAGACAAAGAAAAATTTTTAAAACAAACAATCTACGCCTGCCCCTCCTTTTATTTTTATCCAGACTAAGTCGGGATAAAAATAAAAGAAGAAAAAAAATCGTCTTTATTTTAAGACGATTTTTTTTATATAACTTTTTCTCTAAAATCTATAACCTAATACCTAACAACCTTCTCTTAATATCTTCACTCGTCAATTTCGCCATCTCGTAAACTTCATCTACATTACCACTCTCTAGATAAGTTTCTAGACCAATCGAACGTTCATCGAAATAATCATTGTCAATGAAATCTCGCAAAAATCCTTTCCAACCAGCATGAAGTGTCACACAAACTTTTCTATCAGCTGAATTAAAAATACTTTCAGCTTTCTTTTTGTTTTTCTTTTTGAAATCTGCAAAAAGTTCTGGTGAAGTAACTACAACAACTTTGATATCAAGATTTTCATTTTCCAACTCTGGCAAAACTTGTAAAAGATTATTCAAGACAATCGCACCAGAGACTGCTACACACATTTTTTGTTTACCATTATTTTTGTAATCTTTGAAAATGTATGTGCCGTTAATTGCTTCTTTGGCTGATGGAACACTCTGACCACAACAAGCATTTTTACCACGCTTGAGGACTGGCACATCAGGACGAGAAACTGAAAGTACAATTGGCTCACCAATTTTCAAAGCATGAAAAAGCATCTCAATAGTTTCGTTGGCGTCCGTCGGTTTATAAACTTTTATACCAGGGTAAGCAGTAAACATACTCATCCAATAAAGACCTTGGTGAGTAGGTCCATCTTCACCAACTTCTGGTCCGTCGTGACTTGCAAGTACAATGAAAAATCCTTTGTGTTTTGGATAAATATGATTGTTGATAACGGCAACTCGAATACCATTGCACATCATCGAGGTGAAAGCGGCGTAAGTCCCCACGACAGAAGCTGGCGCAAAATCTCCCGGCAATCTATCTAGTGTCATACCAGTTCCCATCATCGCCATATTTTGTTCAGCAATACCATAACGAATACCACGACCGTATGGATTTTTTTTATTTATCACACCATATAATCTTTCAGCTTTGTCAGTCTTCACAGATTCTGACAAGTCCCCCGCTCCAGCCCAGAAAAAAGCGCTTTCTTTCATGAGGTATTCGAAAAATGATTGACTAGCTTTGCGAGTTGCGACTTTGGTGCCTGCTTCAAAAATTAATTCTTTTGGTAATTTGATTGGACGTTTTATTGCTGTAACATTTTGGAATTTTCTTTTCTGCATTACTTTTTTCATTTGTGAGACAACTTGTTTTTCAGTTCTGATATTTTTGGCAGAAAACTTTAATCTACTAACAATGTAAGTTGCAAGAGACTTATCCAAATCAGCCACAATCGCTTCCAAATCTGATAAAACATCCCCAGCATTGCCAGGAATCAAAGTTGATTTGTCTATGTCCAATTTATTTTCAATCTGTACATATTCTTCATGACTAACTTGTGCGCCATGTGACTTATTGGAATTTTCTAGACTTCCGTATTCCTTTCCTTTCCAAGTGTGAGCAATAACAACAGTTGGATTATTATTGTCAAAAATTTTCTGAGCAGCCAGACGATACGCATAAATACATTCCAAAATATTGTGTCCGTTTATTTCAATCACGTTCCATCCCAATCCCAACCAATTATTAATATATTTGTTTGATAACACTTCTGTAATATCACCATCAATCCCAAAATTATTGTAATCAAGTGAAACGATCATATTGTCAGCTCCAACAGTATGTAAAATATTACGCGCTTCATAAGTCATACCTTCTTCACTCTCAGCATCACCCATGAAAACCCAGACTTTGCTACCAGTACCCGCAGATTTGTGAGTGATAGCCAGTCCACCAGCAGCCGAAAAACCATGACCAGAAGGGCCTGTAGAAATGTCAGACAATGGTGTATAACTTTCAGCATGACCAGGGAGTCCACCACCTTTTCTAAATCGTGCTAAATCTTGTGCCAAAACAGCGTGCAACTTTTTGGCGTCAAATTTTATTCCAGTTTTTTTCAAACTTTCGTAAATCAAAGCAAGACCACTATATAATCCAGGTGTACAATGTCCAGCTGACCAGACCACTCTATCGCGAGCAGTATTTTTTGGTTCTAGTGGATCGAAAGCTAGAGCACCACCAAGTGTGAGTCCTAAAAATTGTTCCACTTTGGAACTTGATCCGCCTGGATGACCAGAATGACTTCCTTCGACAGTGGCGAAAATAAGCTCACGCATCAGTGTAGCAATTTTATTTAACTTAGCTACTTCAATACCAGGTATTGGTGACAAATCTAATCCATGCAAACTAAGATAACTTCCACCTTCAAAATCATACTTGTATTGTTTAGGATGATTTTTTTTGAATTTTTCTAAGTCGTTTTTGTTTAGTAAATTATAGGACATATTTTTTTATTAAGTTATCATTTTGAAACAAGTTCAGGATTATATAAACTTTGTTTCTTATATTTTACAACAAATAAGTGATAAAGAAAAGTTTGTTATTTTTTCTGGGCTAACACAATATAACCTCTGTCTCTCCAAAATCTTCCCAATATCAAAATTTTTAGTAACACACAAAAACCAAAAAATCTTTTCAAAAACACAGGACTCTTTTTTTTGATTGCAAAAAATAATTTATTGAATAATCTCCAAAACAAAAACTTCTTTTGCTTTTTCAACACATCAAAATATTTTTCAGGATGAAGTATAAAACTTGAACCAAAAACATTGTACATTTTTTTTATTTCAAAACTATTTTGTTGCAAAATATTTTCCAATTTTTCTTTGGTCTGAAAATACTTATCTGAATTTTCCTCTATATATACTCCCCTTTTGTCCAAATAGTTAGCAATATAAGAATTCTTTGATAACTGTGAATCACAAGCTAATGCTAATCTACCCCCTGGTAACAAAACTCTACTTACTTCTTCTAACCAATTGTAAGTATCATAAAATTTGTTCAATTCTCCTGAGCTAATAACCACATCAAAAAAATTATTTTTGAAAGGTAAAAGGTTACCATCATAATATCCTATATCTGCCCAGACACCATGTCTTTTTATATTTTTCTTCGCAAACTCTACTTGTAAATTGACACTATCTACTCCATATACTTCTATTTCTTTTCCCCATATTTTTTTCATTTCTATAATAGCCGCAGCACTACCACAACCGACATCCAAAATTTTCAATTTATTGAATTTTCCACTTTGCCTACTTTCTCTTTTTTTATCTCCCAAAGCTTTTCTAACAAAATTGTAAAGTAAAAATTTTTCAGGATAAAATACTATCTTAGCTTTGTCCCAAAAACCAACTTCATCCATAAACAAAAAAGGAGGTTCATCTGACAATGTCTCAATCCCTTTTTCAATTGTCCTTCCCCAAATATTTGTTTGGCTTGATTTTTCTATCATATTCACTTATTATAACACAAAAGCTTGAAATGCTTAAAAGGCTTGAAATGCTTTAATTATGAATGAACAATTTTTATTAGTTGACAAAGAAGCTACTTGGACAAGTAACGATGTAGTTGCCTTTTTGCGTGGACGATTTAAAAAAGAAACGAAAATAAAAAACTTGAAGGTCGGACATGCGGGAACTCTTGATCCTTTTGCAACTGGCCTACTTATTGTTGGTGTTGGTAAAGAAGCGACCAGAAAGCTGGATGAATTCAAGAATCTAGACAAAACTTACGAAGCGACTCTCAAGCTTGGAGAAATTTCTACCACCCAAGATCCTGAAGGTGAAATAATTAAAACTAATTTTGAAGCTGAAATAACTCTGGAGCAAGTCCAAAATGTTTTAAACAATTTTCTGGGACATCAAAAACAAATTCCTCCTATGCACTCTGCCAAAAAAGTAAATGGCCAGAGACTTTATGAATTGGCAAGACAAGGTATAGAAGTAGAAAGACAGGCAAACGATATTGAAATTTATGAAATCAAGCTGATTGAATACGAATATCCAAAATTAAAAATTGAAATCAAATGCTCTACTGGCACCTATATCCGCCAGCTAGCCCAAGATATAGGAGAAGCTCTTGGCTGTGGGGCGTATTGTCTTGAACTACGCCGCACACAAATCGGAGAATATCAAGTTGAAAATGCAAAAAAAGTCAAAGAAGTTTAAACCTTAAATTTAAATTGTTACATTGTTAAATGGCTAAATTGTTGGTTAGATAAAAAAAGCAATTTAACAATTTAGCCATTCTGTTTTGTAAATTATCCACAGTTACCCAAGCAAAAAACCAAGAAAAAACGAGATTGACAAAAGCATACAGCTGTGCTATTATTTATCTGTAAAAAGAACTACAGAAATTGACAAAAGTGCTGATATTAGAAATAGAGTTAGTTTAGCAAAAAAAACCTTACTATTGCGAAATTATGTACAAAATCGTCTCAAAAACAAGCAAAACTATTCATTCTTCTTAAATTACCAAAAAATTGGTAATTATTTCTATATAGTCTAAAGAATCTTCAAAAAACACCTTATTTAGGCTAAAAAATATCAAAATTTTTGTAAATCTCTGTAGTTGAGAGATTTTTTGTTATAAAAAATTACATCACTTCCGTCATCTCGAACGAAACGAACGAGGTACGAGTGAGTGTAGTTGAGAGATCTCCTCTCATTATTTTGCTGTTATCTAGACAGCGTGGGGATCCCTCGACTTCATTTCATTCACTTCGTTCATTCATTACGCTCGGGATGACAATTAAGTGTTTATATTTTCTAAAAATTTATTAATAATCAACTAATTTTAATTTTATGTCAGAAATAACATCCATAATCGGTATTCTGATCGGCATAGCTGTCGGTGCAGGTATTGGTTATTTTGTACGCAAACAGACTGCCCAAGCCAAAGCAAATTCAGTAGAGGCCAAAGCAGAAAAAATGATGGCTGAGGCTAAGCAAAAAGAACAAGAAATTGTTTTGCAAGCCAAAGAAAAATCTATGAAAATCATAGAAGAAGCCAAAAAGGAAGAAAACAATAGACGTAGTGAAATCACCCAAACCCAAAGACGTCTTGAACAACGTGAAAACATGTTCGACAAAAAACTAATGGAATTCGAGGACAAAAAAACTCATCTACAAGAAAAAGTAGAAGAAGTCCAAAAAATAAAAGAAAAAATCGAAAACCTAAGAGTTCAAACAGCAGAAAAATTGGAACAAGTAGCTCAACTATCTACTGAAGAAGCCAAAGAAGTTTTGTTCAAAAAAATAGAGACTGAGAGTTCTGAAGCTCTATATAGTCGTTTGCTAAAAGTCGAACATGATGATAGTGAAAAATATGATATCAAAGCTCGTGAAATTATCATAAACTCTATCCAACGTTGTGCTTCTGATCACTCTAGTGAAACTACTTCTACAGCAGTCACTATCCCTAGTGATGAAATGAAAGGACGTATCATTGGAAAAGATGGACGCAATATCAAGACAATCGAGAAGATGACAGGTTGTGAACTAGTGATTGATGACACTCCTGGTGTTATCTTAATCTCTGGATTCTCCCCTATCCGTCGTCGTGTTTGTCAGCTTGCTCTAGAAAAACTTATCAAAGATGGTCGTATCCAACCTGCTAGAATCGAAGAATTCATTCTAGAAGCCAAAAAAGAATTGGCGCTAGATATCAAAAAAGCTGGTGAAGAAGTATTGTACAAACTTGCTATCACAGGTATCGATCCAAAACTTGTTTCAATCGTTGGTCGTCTAAAATACCGTACAAGTTACGGACAAAACATTATCAACCATTCTACAGAAGTTGCTCAGTTGTCAGCACTTATCGCTGAAGAACTTGGAGTTGACCCAGTGATGGCTCGTAAAGCAGGATTCTTCCACGATATTGGTAAATCTGTTGATCAAGAAACTCAAGGTGGACATCCTGAAATCGGTGAAACAATACTCAAAAAATTTGGTCTTCACGAAGAAATACAACTTGCAGCCGGTCATCACCATGATGATAAACCAGAAAGAATCATCACTCAAATCGTCAAAGCTGCTGATATCTCTGGTTCTCGTGTCGGTGCTCGTCGTGATTCTTATGAACAATATGTCCTTCGTCTAGAAGAACTTGAAAAAACAGCTTCTAGCTTCGAAGGTATCGACAAAGTCTATGCTATCCAAGCTGGTCGTGAAGTGAGAGTATTTGTTCGCTCTGAACAAATCGACGATTACGCAGCTTACAATCTAGCCAAAGATATCGCTCGCAAGATTGAAAACGAACACCAATACCCTGGTGAAATCAAAGTCAATGTAATCCGTGAATCTCGTGTGGCAGAATACGCACGTTAATTTGAGTTAAAGAAAGTATAAATTTTCAGAAACGACTTCTAAAATAAATAGAGGTCGTTTTTATTTACGAGCTTACAAAGCCCACAAGGCTTACGCGGCTTACATTTTAACCTTGTAGGCTTTGTAGGCCTCGTAAGCCTTGTAAGCCCTTTATTTAATTGAACAAAAATTTTAAATTTTGTGATTTTACTGCAACGTCCATTCCGGAGCAACGTCTTTTGGCTCTATTGACAGTTTTTCTCAAATAATATAGAATATAAACATACAAGTAATTCACCCTGGACATACAGGGATAATACAAAAAATATGAACAAAGCAGTTCTCGCTCAAAAGATTGCCGAAAAAGTAGGCGTATCAAAAAAAGAAGCTGAAACAATGTTGGCCTCTTTCGTAGAAATCGTAACTTCTACTCTACAAAGTGGTGACGAAGTAACAATATCTGGTTTTGGTGCTTTCAGTGCCAAAGTACGTGCTGGACGTGTAGGTGTCAATCCACAAAATCCAACAGAAAAAATTCAAATCCCTTCAGTTACTGTTCCAAAGTTTAAAGCTGGAAAAGGATTGAAAGATGCACTTAAAAAATAGACGTTTCATAAAAGCACTAGAACATTAAAACATAAAAACAAAAACCGAGTGATTAGCTCGGTTTTTATATTTCTCTAAACATTGATTTAAGTAAATTCAATGAATGAGGTACCTGATGCTTTCCTAATTTTGGATAAACATCAATCATAATAGAATATTTATTTTGTTCATTATATTTAATATAAACATGACCTGTGGTGTTTGGATTAATTATTTTTTTTATTTCTCTATGAATCTTTCCAAAATCCAGTTCATATTCATTAAAAGGAGGCCCATTACCTTGTAAATTAAAAATTATATTTGTAGTTCCTAACGTGTATCCATATTTTTTAATTGTACCAATCATTTCTGTTAATAACTTATCCGTTGTAATTTCTTTTTTGTATTGCTTAAGTTGAAATTCCAAAATTTTATCATCATAAAAAATTGCAAAATCTGTTAGGTGATTTTCCTTACTGACATTTTTTAAATCTTGTAAAGAAGAAATTTTAGAATCTTTTGGACTAAATGAATCTATTAAAGGAAATCCTATTTTACTATTATCTTCTCCAAAAAAAGAAATACACATTGAAATTGCAATAAAAATCTCTATGTCCTCTTTTTGTTTATTTCTCTTTAATGAGACACTATCAGTTACAATTTCTAATTTAGTCCTATCCCTAGGAGAATATCCTTTTTCAAACATTTCCAAAATAACATCTCCAAACATTGATGCACGCCACAATTCACCAAGTTCTTGAAGACTCAAAAAAATCATATGTAACTTTCTAAAATAATCCATAAATAAAAAGAATTTACTTTTTGACTTTCGACTTTATAGACTTTACAGACTTTATAGACTTTTGACTATCCCCCGTCTTCTCTCTCGCCTTCAACTCCCTCACTTCATCTCTCAAAATCGCAGCCAACTCAAACTCAAGTTTAGTCGCCGCTTCTCGCATCTTGAATTCTTTTTCTTTGATAATTTCTTTGAGTGGTCTAGCATCTCCCATAATATCAAGATTAAAAATACTTCTATCACGACGATTGATTTTGGTTTTGGTATTTTTGACACTAGTACTAGTCAAACCAAATTCTTCCAAAATATTACGAATAGTTTTTTGGATAGTCTTTGGAGTGATGCCATGTTTTTCATTGTAAGCTAGTTGAATCGCACGACGTCTCTTGGTCTCAGAAACGGCCTTATCAATAGACTTTGTCATTTCGTCGGCATACATGACTACTTGACCATTTACATTACGCGCAGCACGACCAATAGTCTGAATGAGACTTGTCTCGTTACGAAGGAAACCTTCTTTGTCAGCATCAAGAATTGCCACAAGTGAAACTTCTGGAATATCCAGACCTTCACGAAGCAAATTGACCCCGACGATGACATCTATCTCACCTTTACGAAGTTTGGTAATGATATCAATACGCTCGATGGTCTTGATATCACTGTGCAAATATTCTACTTTTATTTTTTGTTCTTTGAGATAATCAGACAAATCTTCGGCCATACGTTTGGTCAAAGTAGTTATCAAAGCTCTTTCACCAATTTTTATTCTCTCTTTTATTCTCTCTATCACATCTTCTACTTGAGATTTATTTTTACCAGGTCTTTCGGTCACCGGACAAATAATAATTTCAGGATCAATCAGACCAGTCGGACGGACTATTTGCTCGACGACTTGCCCACTTTGTTCAATCTCGTAAACAGAAGGTGTGGCTGACACGAAAATAGTTTTTTGGATTCTTTCACTAAACTCATCAAACATCAGAGGACGATTGTCGAGGGCACTTGGCAAACGAAAACCGTGTTCTATCAGATTTTCTTTGCGAGCTCGGTCACCAGCATACATACCACGGATTTGTGGAAGAGTAACGTGTGATTCATCTATAATAGTGAGAAAGCCCTTGTTTTTGGCAACGTCAACACCTCTCCTATTAGGAGAGGTCGATTGGGACGACGCAGTCCCAGCGGGTGAGGTCCCGGCTGCATATTTGAAATAATCAATCAGGGTGAAAGCTGGCTCACCATCTTTTCGTCCATCGAAATGACGAGAATAATTTTCAATACCATTGCAATAACCAACTTCTTTGATCATTTCCAAATCATATTTTACTTTACGTTTCAATCTTTCATACTCAAGAGCTTTGCCTTGTTTTTTGAAAGTATTCAATCTATCTTCCAATTCACTTGAAATAGTTTGAAAAGCTTGATTTTGTTCTTCTTCATTTATCACATAATGTTTGGCTGGAAAAAACCAAGCATCATTACTATTTGCTTTCACATTGCGTGTGATTGGATCTACAATTTCTATCAAATCTATTTTGTCACTAATTTCAAAACGATAAATCAATTCTTCGTTGACAGGCATAATCTCAAAAACTTGTCCACGCATACGAAATTGTCCGCGCTTCAGTTCGGTATCATTTCTATCAAACTGCATTGATATTAATTTTTCAAGCATACCTCGTCTGTCTAGACTTTGTCCGACTTCGAGATGCAAAACTGTTTTTTCATAATCCAGTGGATTGCCAAGATTGTAAATAGCCGACACTGAAGCCACGACAATTACATCATTGCGAGTAATCAGAGCTTGGGTACAAGCGTGACGCAATCTATCTATTTCTTCATTTATCTGCGCTTCCTTTTCTATATAAGTATCACTGCCTGGCATATAGGCTTCTGGTTGGTAGTAATCATAATACGACACAAAATATTCTACCGCATTGTCGGGAAAAAATTCACGAAATTCATTACAAAGCTGAGCTGCCAAAGTCTTGTTGTGAGCAATGACGAGTGTCGGCATCTGCACTTTTTCAATTACGTTGGCGACTGTGAAAGTTTTACCAGAACCGGTCACACCAAGAAGAGTTTGATTTTTATATTCTTTGTCCAAACCCAAAACAAGCTCTTTGATAGCTTGGGGTTGTGAACCGGCGGGTTTGTAGGAGGATTTTAGTTTGAAACTCATAAAATAAATTGATTACTTTTTTCGACCAAGAAATTCATCCCAGCCTTCCCACTCTGGCAAGTTCCTTAAAGTGTCTACAGCAGGCCAACCTTTTGAAGGAGTCATATTTTGATATTTTTTAGAAGATTTTACACCGACTTTCCTTATAGCTAATTTTAATTCTTCATATGTCCATTCTTTTTTGGGTTCTCTATCAAGAAATTTATCCCAACCTTCCCACTCTGGCATAGTTGTTAAAGTTTGATTACTGGGCCATCCATTTTTTGGTGCATTATTTCGATAATCCAAAGACGATGTAATACCAACGTCTTTGACTGCATCTTTTAATTTATCATAAGTCATTATTTCCCTACCTAAAAATTTATCCCAACCTTCCCACTCTGGCATTTTTCTTAATGTCACCGCTGAAGAAGGCCATTTACTATTTAAACGTGCCACCTCCCTGTATTCGTCATAAGATTTGATTCCAGCTTGGTGTACAGACTTTTTTAGATCTTGATATGTAATTTCTTTTATACCAAGAAATTCGTTCCAACTTTTCCATTCTGGCATTTTTTTTAAAGTTTGTGGTGTTGGCCAACCTTTTTCTTTAACGTTATTTCTATAATCTAACGGAGAGGTAATACCTACATCTTGGACAGCATCCTTTAATTTATCATAAGTCATTATTTCCCTACCTAAAAATTCATCCCAACCTTCCCATTCTGGCATTTTTTGAATAGTCTGATAAAATGGCCAACCATATAAGGAATACTTATTGGCATACTGATGAGAAGTCGTGATACCAATTTTTTTAACAACTTCCTTTAACTCTTCATATTTCCACACTTTCCTTTCTTTTTTTTCTTTAGGATCAAACATTTCTGTATTTTTCTTCGTGAGAACAAACAAAACAGCTTCTTTCATTTTTTGTTTATATTCTTCTTCATTACCCGGATAATTTATTTTTTTTACAATTATACTTTCATCTAAGTCCAACTCATCCACATTTAAATCCGATAAATAATCAATAATATCTTTTTCTATTACACCAAATTTATCATTTTGGTCAAAATCTCTAAATCCATGCACTATCCTCGTTGCGTGTCCTTCTTCATTGTTCACAAAAATTAATTTTTTCTTTTCTGGAATAACAAAAATTTGGTATCCTCTACTTCTAAACATATTTTCATCAAGTTTGCCAGTTTCAACTTTATATTCCAATCCTAATTCTGACAAAACTTCCATCAAATATCTTGTTCTTGGTATTATTTTCTTTTCTTCCAAGCCTTCACCACTACCTGCCAAAATCTCACCACCCCTAGAAGGTATTATTACTTTGTCAACCTCTATCACATCAGTTGGTAAAATATTTTTTACGCCAGTTTTTTCTTCTTTTTCCAAAAGTAAATTGGAATATTCTTTAAATTTAAATTGTAAACCTCCCTTTACGTGCACTAAAAATTCTTCAGCATCCAAAATTTCTACCAATTCTTGTAAACGAAGACCAGGTCTATTGCTTAATAATTGAAAAATTTTCTTTTCCAACTCTTGTCTTCTATCTATTTGTTCTCTAGACAATTCTTGTTCTGACATATTATTTAAATTAAAAATTTTCAAGCCTTTTAGGCTTTTATTTCCACCACCTCATCATACTTCGGCACATAACTTTCCCTCTTCAAATCACTCTTTATTTTACCTGCAAAAACTGACAAAGCGCTACCTTCACCATGTACACAAAATACTTTACTAACTTTTTTACCAGTACCAAGCCATTTCAACAATTTTGCCTGGTCACCATGAGCTGACAATGCTCCAATAGCTTTGACAGTACACTTCACATCTATCTCTTCACTCATCACTTTGACGTGTTTATCACCATCATAAAGCTTACGTCCTAGAGTTCCTTTGGCTTGATAACCAACTATAATAAGTGTAGCATTGCTGTCCCCCAAATATCTTACAGCATGATGGAGTATTCTACCACCATTCATCATTCCTGCACCAGCTATAACCATTTTTGGACCTGGGATATGATTTATTTTTTGTGATTCACGTTTACTATAAGTAACTTGAAGTTGTGGAAATTTGAAAAAGTCGTCGCCAGACAAATGTAATTTTTGAGCTTCATCATCATAATATTCTGGATATTTTTCATAGACTTTGGTAGCGTCAATTGCGAGTGGACTATCAAGAAAAATAGGTACTTTTGGTAAAGTGTGATCATATTCACTAAGTTCATTCAATTCATAAAGTAATTCTTGAGTACGCTCGAGTGAAAAAGCTGGTACCATGATAGTACCTCCTCTTTTGACACCTTCGCTAATAAGACCAGCAATAATACCTTTTCTGGTAGCTGAATCCTCGTGGATTCTATCTCCATAAGTAGATTCACAAATAACGATATCTACATCATCACTCAATCTTTCCGTATCTTGCAAAATCGGCACATTTTCATTGCCAATGTCACCAGAAAAAGCAAACTTCTTTCCGTCAACTGAGACTTCAATAAAAGCCGAACCAAAAATATGTCCAGCATCTTTCCACATAGCTTTGGCACCATTACCCAGATCAATTTCTTCATGATAATTCACACCATGACACATGGCTTGAGCACTAGCAATATCCGTCTCTTCATAAAGGACAGGAAGTCCAAACTTACGATGATTATAAAACATAATATTGTAAGCATCATACCAAATGAGTGGCATAATATCTCGTGTACCTTTTGTAGAATAAATTTTACCAGCAAAACCTTCTTTGATAAGTTTTGGAATACGCCCAATATGATCAAGATGTCCGTGAGTTACTAGCAAAACATCAATTTCTTTTGGGTCAAAAGGGAAAATATCATGGTTACGACCTTCGTTGAAGTCCCCTCCTTGAAACATTCCACAATCAATAAGTATCTTCATTTTGCCAGTGTCCAAAAGATGACAAGAACCAGTAACGCCCTCGTCTGCTCCACTAAAGTGTATATTCATAAAATTTTTATATTTAAAATATTATTTTCTAATAAAAACATTGCTTTAAAATATCATCTAGGTACACGAAGTGCTTACAAAGCTCACAAGGCCTACGAGGCTTACAAAAAACAAAAAAGCCTTGTAAGCTTTGTAAGCCCTGTAGGCCTTGTAAGCTACGTGATATAATATATTGTATCAAAATAAAACATACTGTACAAATCAAAGATTTTTTGCTATAATGCTCCCATAAAATATGCGTCAAGAAATAGATAAAATCAAAATAAAAGAGCCACCAATTGAAGAATTGAGCAAACAAAGATCCTGCGTAAAATCTACTTGCGCTACTGGCTGTGGCTGTTTTACGATACTTTTTGTAATTTCAATTGTTTTATTGAAGTTTGCTTTTGGTCCCACAAGTAAAGAATTGAAAGATTTACCAGAAACTTTTACCACCAAAATACCAATTTACGATGTAAGTGATATTGAGACCATTACTCATACTTCTGGCAAAGAAAAAAGTAAAAAGATAGAAAGAGCAGCCTATATACCAAAATTGGTGTTATCCCCTTTTATAATATATTTTGATAAAGACTACAAATATATCCCTAGAGAAAATTCCAACGTAGACCTAAATAATATTGAAAAATTTTGGTCCTTCATGAAAAAACCTCTAACAACACAAAAAGATATTTACAAAATAGAATGGCTCAATCTCCACGCTGAACAAAGATTCCTAATTGATTATTACGAAACAGAACTAAAGAAAAAAGATTTTGAAATCAGTCCTGAAAGTAAAAACGATGAAATAATTCAATTTACTTTTTCTGATACAAAAAATGATATAGATGGTGTAGTCTTCAGTTCAGATGATCCAAATACAAATGACACAGACTATCTTTCTATTACGGTAAATTTCCCTAGTGAATAAAACACTAATTACACAGATAATTTCAAATCAATTTATGTATAAGGAGGATAAATTGACATACACTATAATAGGTTTGACCATGAAAGTTCATCAAGTTTTGGGACCAGGATTTAAAGAAAAAATATATCATAATGCTTTGACTAATGAACTAATTGATAATGGTTTAAATATTGATTACGAGAAAGAATTCTCAGTTTTTTATAAAGATGAAAAAGTTGGTAAATTTCGTGTAGATCTATTTATTGAAAATAAACTGGTAGTGGAGTTAAAAGCGGTCAGCGGAGAAATACCAAAATTATTTCAGACGCAAGTAGTTTCGTACTTAAAAGCAAGTAAAAGTGAAATTGGTTTATTGATGAATTTTGGTAATCCTAGTCTAAAAGTAAAAAGATTTGCAAATTATAAAAATTATATAAAAAATAAACTTATAAATTAGTGTAATCAAATAATTAATCAATGAAATCAGTGTCTTATGTCTGTCAAACAAATAAAACAAGCAGGTCTCACTTGGACCAATATTAGTAATGTCAATGAAGAAGCTTTGAAATTTTTGAAAGACAATTTCAAATTCCATCATCTAGATATTGCTGATATCAAGAGTGAAAGTCAAAATCCTAAATTAGATACTTACAAAGACTATCTCTTTTTGGTTGTACATTTTCCACAATGGAATGCCAAAACAAAAAAAGTAACCTCTCATGAAATAGATATATTCTTGGGACCAAATTTTCTTATTACTATCCAACATGGAAAAAATAAAGAAGTAAAAAACTTTTTTTATAGATCAATGAACAATCGTAAAACTCGTAACGAATGGATAGACAAAAGCTCCGGATATTTACTTTACAAAATTTTAGAAGAACTATTTAGCCAAAGTCGTCTGATGATAGATTCCCTTGGCAAACAAATTTCAAATATTGAAAACGAAGTTTTCAATGATAGTCAAGATTTGGACTTAATACGTGAATTGGCAATGCATAGAAGAAATGTCTTAAACATAAAAAGAATTTTGGATCCTCAAAGATTCATAGTCGCTTCACTTTCCAATATCCGAAAACCTTTCCTCGATGAATCACTTAGTATTTATTTTGATGATATCAAAGATTATCTTGACAAACTATGGGTGATTGTTGACTCATACAAAGAAACAATTGATGGCTTGCATATCACAGTAGAATCTCTCATCAACCAAAAGACTAATAAGGTGATTACCTATCTTACTGTCATTTCTGTAGCTCTGCTTCCTCTGACATTACTCTCAGGAATTTATGGGATGAATATCGAAAGCTTACCTTATGCTCACAAACCTATCTTCGTATGGGGACTTTTTGCCGCTATACTTATGCTTATTTTGGGAATGATTGGTTTGATGAGAAGAAAAAAACTTTTGTAAAAAAATGTTAAAAAGAATACTAAACAAAAAATCACATACCATCACAGGCGCAGCTATTGTCATAGGTGCGGCTTCTTTTGTTAGCAAAGCTATAGCTCTAGCTCGTGATCGTATCTTTGCTCACTACTTCGGTGCTGGAGATGTCATGGATGCTTATTATGCAGCCTTCAAAATTCCTGATTTGGTCTACACCCTTCTTATTGTCGGAGCTCTCTCTGCTGGTTTCATACCCGTTTTTGTTGAACTCATGCACAAAGATGAAAAAGAAGCTTGGAAAGTAACCAATACAATCATAAATGTGCTAGGGACTTTACTTATAATTATCAGTGGAACGTTGATAATTTTTACACCACAACTTTTACATTTTTTGGTGCCAGGTTTCGAAGGTGAAAAATTCCAATTGACAGTGATGCTAAGTCGAATAATGTTTATCAGTCCAATTTTATTAGGTATTAGTAGTATTGTCAGCGGAGTACTACAATCTTTCAAAGCTTTTCTCATATATTCTCTATCACCTATCATGTACAATCTAGGAATTATTATAGGTGCCTTATTTCTAGTACCAATTTTTGGTTATAAAGGTCTAGCCTTTGGTGTAATATTAGGTGCTTTGTTTCATTTACTTATTCAAATTCCTTCATTTATTCAACATGGTTTCAAATATCAAGCAGTATTTAGTTTGAAAAACAAATCTGTTAGAAAAATTTTTCGTCTCATGCTACCTCGTACACTTGGTATGGCGACTTCACAAATAAATTTTTTAGCTATTACTATCATTGCTTCTACACTTGCTTCTGGCAGTCTTTCAATTTTCAATTTTGCCAACAATATTCAATCAGTTCCAATTAGTATCATCGGTATTTCTTTCGCTATTGCAATTTTCCCAGCTCTTTCACAACTTGCAGCAGCGGGAGAAAATAAAAAAATTGTCAAACATATTTCTGAGACAACCAAACAAATATTTTTTCTTGTCATTCCTCTCACTGTTATCATCATCATGCTTCGCGCCCAAATAGTTCGTATAGTACTCGGAACTGGTGAATTCGATTGGGAAGCAACAAAATTGACTTTCAATGCTCTGGGTATTTTTGCTTTTTCACTCTTTGCTCAAAGTATAATACCTGTCTTCGCACGTTCTTTTTATGCCTTGCAAGATACTGTGACGCCACTTATTACCAGTATTATTTCGACTATTATAAATGTAATAGTAGCAGTATATTTATCTAGAAGTTATGGTATATTAGGTTTGATAATGGCATATTCCTTTAGTCAAATATTTCAATTTGTCTTACTCTGGATACTACTACACAACAAACTTGGCAACTTGGAAGAAAAAAAAGTTTTTATTTCAATTCTAAAAATAACAATTTCAGCCATCATCATGCTGATTTTTATCCAAACTTTCAAATATCTAATCTCACTTGTCGTCGACATGGATAAATTCTGGGGTATTTTATTACAACTAAGTGTTTCTTCTATAGTAGGTTTACTTATTTATGGTTTTGTCTGTAATCAATTGAAGCTAAAAGAAATGCTTCTCTTTGCTGAAAGTTTCAAAAAACGCTGGCTAAAATTACGAAATGTACAGACAGATATTACTCAGTAATTAAATTTATAACCTAAACACCCAATCACTTTATTATATTTATAAAAACAAACTAAAAAACACGATTAACTCGTGTTTTTTAGGTTTTGGTCGAGACACACGTGTTGTGTGTGTCGACCGTGACCGTGTCAGTTTTTACCAACAAGATAGAGTCTAATACTTACTCCCTTTTCCATCCAGCAGCTACTGCTGCTAGGAAAGTCCTAGGTGGAAATCCTCTAATACAGTCCAGCCCCTTAACAGAAAGCCAAACTGAAAGACTTTGATTTATTCTAGCCCCAGTGAAATTCGCACTTCCAAGGTTGGCAGAAGTGAAATTAGCATCAAGGAGGTTCGCACCAGTCAAATCGGCATATGAGAGATCAACATATTGAAGATCTGCGCTAAAAAGATTAGCACACCTGATATCCGCTTTACAGAATCGTGCTTTCTTGAGGATTGAATGACTGAAGTTGACACCGGTGAGATTTGCTCCACCAAATTTCACATCTGACATGTCACTTGCCGCAAGCTGAGCCCCTCTAAGATCAGCCCTGGTAAAGTCACAGCCTTGAAGACGGGTTTGAGTGAAATTCACCCCGACTAAATTTACTCCACTAAAATCCACATAACGAAGATCCAATCCACTGAAGTTTTCACCACTTAAGTCTAAAACTTTTCCAGAATTCTCCTTGCACAAGTCAGCAAAGTAGTGACTCAATCCCATTCTCAACAAAGTAATAGCACCATTACGATAACTAGACACGGTTTTCCCTCCCGTATTAGTTTCTATTCCCTCTGGCACAGTGCACTTGAGGAATACCTAAAATTAGCAAAATACTAGTATTTTGTCAAGCATTGCAAAAAGACAAAAAAACTGCTAAGATATCCACGTAACTTTATATAAATTATGTCAAAAAATAATACTCGCAACTTCTGTATCATTGCCCACATCGATCACGGTAAGTCCACATTGGCTGATCGCTTTTTGGAAATCACCAATACTGTCGATAAAAGAAAAATGCATGCCCAACTTCTCGACCAAATGGATATCGAACAAGAACGTGGTATCACTATCAAGTTGCAACCTGTCCGAATGAAATACAAAGAATTTAACTTGAACCTGATAGATACTCCGGGCCACGTCGACTTCACTTACGAAGTCTCTCGATCTCTAGCTGCTGTCGAAGGTGCTATACTTCTAGTCGACGCAACCCAAGGTGTGCAAGCTCAAACTATTGGTAACTTATATTTGGCAATTGAACAAAATCTGACAATCATTCCTGTGCTCAATAAAATAGATTTGCCAAATGCTGATGTCGAAAAAGTGAGTGAAGAAATCATTCATCTGCTTGGTTGTACAAAAGAAGAAATACTCGCATGTTCTGGTAAGACTGGCGAAGGTGTAGAAGATGTTTTAGAAGAAGTAATCAAACGTGTACCACATCCAGAAGAAGACAACTCTCAGACCAGAGCTCTTATTTTCGATTCTTTTTATGATGATTATCGTGGAGTAGTCGCGTCTATTCGTGTCAAAGAAGGTGAACTAAAAAAGGGCGACAAAATAATATTCATGGGTACAGAAAAACACGCCGAAATTCTTGATCTTGGACACTACTCACCAAACATGAACTCTGACCAACTTTTAGAAAATGGACAAATAGGTTTTGTGGTAACAGGACTCAAAGAACTTGGCAATGTCCGTGTCGGTGATACGATTACACTCGAAAAAAATCCAGCACCAACTCAACTACCTGGTTACAAAGAAGTAAAACCGATGGTTTTCGCTGGAATATTTCCACAAGAAGGAGACGACTACAATTCTTTGCGTGATGCCATGGACAAATTGAAACTAAGTGATTCAGCATTATTCTATGAACCAGAACATTCACAAGCTCTTGGCTTTGGTTTTCGTTGTGGTTTCCTCGGAATGCTTCATCTAGAAATTTTTCAAGAAAGAATAAGTCGTGAATTCGATATAAGTATTATTGCCACAGTTCCTAGTGTTGCTTATCATGTTTTCAAAACAAAAGGAGATGATATCATTGTAAAAAGTCCACAAGATTTACCAGAAGTACAACAAATCGAACATATCGAAGAACCTTGGATGAATGTAGATATCATCACTCCGGAAGATTTCATCGGCAATGTCATGGGTCTGGTTGCTGAACGCAAAGGAACTTATCTTAATACTGAATATTTGAGTACTGGAAGAGATCAACGTGCTATGTTGCATTATGAAATGCCTCTGGCTTCACTTATCACTGACTTTTATGATAAACTAAAAACTGTGACAAGTGGTTATGCATCCCTCAATTATGAATTCAAAGATTACCGCAAAACCAAAGTTGTCAAATTAGATATCTTGATTGCGGACGAACCTGTCGAAGCACTTTCTACACTTGTCTGGGATGATGAAGCTTTTCGCATTGGTAAAAAAATCGTCAATTCACTCAAAGACACTCTACCAAAACAACAATTCGTCATAAAAATCCAAGCTGCTGTCGGTGGCAAAATTATTGCTGGTGAAAGAATCTCGGCTCTGCGTAAAGATGTTACAGCTAAGCTATATGGTGGAGATGTCACTCGTAAAAGAAAATTGTTAGAAAAGCAAAAGAAAGGTAAAAAGAAAATGATGAGTATGGGTAAAGGAAAAGTGACGATTCCGACGGAAGCTTATCTTGCAGTTCTTAAACGCTAATAAGTTACATTCAAATTACAAATTCTTACGAATGTACGAATTTTAATAAATAATATGAAAGCACGTTGGGAAAAAGCTGAAACTCCAAACAAAGAATTAATTGAATTATTTAAAAATTAAAAGCCTTTTAAGCATTTCAAGCTTTTCAGGCCTTTCTAGCCTTTAAACCTATGTACGGAAAAAAAATGAAAGTCCTTTGGACTATAATCTCAGTCATCGCGGTAATTGGTATGATTTTCTTTACTATCATGCCGATGTTTAGTACCTTCTAAGACACTGATTTCACTGATTTTAATAGATTTACACAGAAATAAATCTATGTAATTTTTTAAAATCAATATTTCAGTGTAATCTTAAAATTAATCTGTGTAATCAGTGTTATGCAAAAATTCTGGAAAATACTCGAATCCCCTCCTCAATCTTTTTTTGAAGAATTCCCCGAATTACCAAAAGTCGTAGCTTCTTTGTTGTACCACAGAAATATGCGTACCCAAAAAGATATTGACGAATTTCTAAATCCAGATTACAGCCAGGATATTCATGATCCTTACCTTTTCAAGGACATGAAAAAAGCTGTGAAAAGAATAATGAAAGCAATAGACAAAAAAGAAAAAATAATTGTCTATGGTGATTACGATGCCGACGGTGTTTCTGCTTCTGTCATTCTTGTTTCTACTATTCAAGCCATGGGATATGACAATGTCGACGCTTTCCTCCCCCATCGTGAAACTGACGGCTATGGACTAAACAATCGTGCTATAAAAGAATTGAAAGATGATGGCGCCAAACTCATCATCACTTGTGATTGCGGAATTAGTAATACCAAAGAAGTTGACTTTGCTAATGAAGAAAAAGTGGATGTCATTATTACCGATCATCACACCATTCCACCACAACTACCAAAAGCTTTTGCCATAATCCATCCCAAGATTGAAACTGAAACTTATCCTGACAAAAATCTTTCTGGTGGTGGTGTCGCTTTCAAACTCATGCAAGCACTACTTATCAAACACAAAGAAAAACATGAATTACTAGCTAATGGCGAAAAACACGAATCTCATGAAAAATGGTTACTAGACATGGTCGCTATTTCTAGTGTGGCTGATATGGTACCTCTGATTGGTGAATCTCGCACTCTTACAAAATATGGTTTACTCGTTTTGAACAAAAGTAAACGTCTTGGGCTTCAAAAATTATTTTTGGAAATAAAATTGATGGAACAAGATGGTAGTAAGAAAAAAAATCTAGATGCTTATACAATTGGTTTTCAAATCGCTCCTAGAATAAATGCCGCTGGTAGAATCAAACATGCCAATGTCGCTTACAATCTGATGATGGCTGAAAAAGCAACTGATGCTGTCGACCTCGCCTACGAACTTGACCAAAACAATAAAGAACGTAGAGAAATCACCGAAGAATTACTGAAAAAAGCAATTGAACAAGTAGAAAAAGATCAAATGGATAAACCAGTTCTTTTTGTCGTGGGCAAAGGTTGGCCAGGTGGACTAGTCGGACTTATCGCAGGTCGCATCGTCCAACAATATTACAAACCAACATTAGTGATGTCTGAGAGTGAAACAGAAATAATGGGTTCTGGTAGAAGTATCGAAGGCTTCAATATTATTGAGACTTTCCAAGCAAAGCCAGATTTGTTTCTCAAATACGGTGGACACCCGATGGCTTGTGGTTTCACACTTGCCAGCAAAGAAAAACTGGAAGATTTCAAAGCTCATCTAATAGAGTGTTACAATGAAAAAACCAAAGAACTAGATATGCGTCCAACAATCAAGATTGATGCTGAATTGAGGCTGTCAGAAGTTGATTGGGAACTCTTTGATTTACTCGATCAATTCAAACCTTTTGGTATGAACAATGACCGACCAAAATATCTAGCTCGTGATGTAGAAATCTTTGACATGACAACAGTCGGCAAAGATGCCAAACACTTGAAACTCACAGTCAAACAAGACAACAAAATCCGCAAAACTATTGGCTGGAGTCTTTGTGATAAAGAAGGTGAAATTAACTGGTGTAAACTTTTGAAGATTGGTGATAAAATAGATATAGTATTTGAAATAGATTTGAATGAATGGAATGGGAATAGGGAGCTACAACTTACGATTGTAGATTTGCGTAAATCATCCCGAGTCGAGAATACGACGAGGGATCTTTCCTAAACAAAAATTATTAGAAAAATAAAAACGTTAATTGATTCTGAAGTCTTTTAGAATCAATTAACGATTAGTTAATTAAAATAGCGTTTGCTGAGAAAGATCTCTCGCTACGCTTCGAGATTATATTACCCTATGAAATTAATGATCTACACCGACGGTGGCTCTCGTGGCAACCCAGGTCCATCTGCCACAGGCATTGTTATCAAAAACGAAGAAGGACAAACAGTCGCCAACTATGGTGAATTTTTGGGCAAACAAACTAATAATTATGCCGAATACATGGCTATTATTTCTGGTCTCAAAAAAGCCAAAGAGCTGGGCGCTGACGAAGTAGATTGTATAGTTGACAGTAAACTTGTTTGCGAACAGCTAAACAGAAATTGGAAAGTAAAAGAACCAACCATTCAAAAATTATTTATCAAAGCTTGGAACGAAATGCAACAATTCAAAAAAGTTACTATCAAACATATTTTGCGTGTAGGTAATAAAGAAGCTGATGCGGAGGTGAATAAGGTTCTTGATTCACATAACGCATAACACGTAACAAAATTATGATAATAGAAAAAAATACAATAGGAGAAGTCTGGCTAGAAGCCACAAAATATATTTTGAAAAATGGTAAAAAAATAAATTATCGTGAAACAGAACTTCTAGAAGTTTTAAATTTGCAATTAATAATAAATGAACCCAATGCAAACGATGAAATAGTTGAGAAATACGGTGATAAAGATGTTTTGGAATACATGCGAAAAAATTTTGAAACAGATGAAAATGTTGGTTTTGGATATACTTATAAACAAAGATTTTTTGATTATCAAGGGACAAATCAAATAGAACATTCTCTAATAAATTTAGAAAAAAGAGAAAACTCAATGGACGCTATTTTTTCTACTTTAATCCCAAAAGAGGATGTGAAACACGTGCCATGTTTGGCGATGTTACAATATATTGTAAGAGATGAGACACTTATAATCACAGCTACTTTCAAAAGCCAAGATATTGGTAAAAAATCTTACGCAGATTATATTGAAATCACAAAACTATTTGAACCAGTAAAAGAAAAACTAGGATTGTCAAAAATGAAAATAATTGCCAATATTACTTCTGCACATATTTACAAAGACGATATTGAAAAATTAAAAAAACTCCGCTAATCACGGAGTTTTATTTTTCAAAATAGCCTTTTAAGCCTTTCTAGCTTTTCAAGCATTTCAAGCCTTCTATAACATTTCCCTCAAATCTTCAAGAAGTTTCTTTGTCTTACGATCAACTTTTTTTGGTACATCAATAATTACAGTAACATATTGATCCCCTCTACCACTACGTTGTAATTTTGGTACACCAAGCGCTTTCAATTTGAATTTTTGTCCGGAAGTTGTGCCTTCGGGAATGACTAATTTTTTCTTTCCTTCGAGAGTTTCTATTTCTACTTTGTCACCAAGTACAGCTTGCGGATAAGAAATAGTAATTTCCGTAAAAATATCAAAACCTTGTCTTTCGAAACCATTTTCTTTTTTCACATGAACACGAATATACAAGTCGCCAGGATGAGAGCCAATGCCACCAGCTTCACCTTTGCCAGAAAGACGAATCATCTCGCCGTCAGAAATTCCAGCTGGAATCTTTACATTATATTTTGATTCACCACGTTCGACACCACGACCATTACAATGTTTACAAGCTTGTTTTGGTACTTTGCCAGCTCCCTGACATTTCTGACATGTCACTACAGTCTGCATAGCTCCCAATATAGTCTGTTGGACACGTTTTACTTGTCCTTGACCACGACAATCGCTACAAGTCTCTGTACCAGCTCCTGGTTCGGCTCCTGAGCCATCACAAGTCTTACATGGATTGTTCTTAGTGAGTCTAACTTCCTTTTCTACACCAAAAATAGCTTCACGAAAAGTGAGTTCCACTGTGACTTGAATATCTTGTCCTCTACTTTCTCTACGACTACTTCTACCGCCACCGAAAATATCACCAAAGATATCACCTAAGTCTATACCGTCAAATCCAGCTCCACCAAAACCACCACCACCTTGTCCACGAGTAGCATTCATGAAATCATTCCAATTCATACCACCACCAAAACCACCCTGTTGTTCGAAATCAGAGCCGTATTGATCGTATTGTGCACGCTTGGTATCGTCACCTAATATTTGAAAAGCTTCATTTATTTCTTTAAATTTTTCTTCGTTACCAGTCTTTTTGTCGGGGTGATGTTCATGAGCAAGTTTACGAAAAGCTTTTTTGATTTCGTCTTTGCTGGCTCCTTTATCAACACCGAGAATTTTGTAATAGTCTTTGGACATAAAATTTATAAATTTTGCATCGCCACACTTATGGCTTTATCGTTAATAACTTTTTCAATATTTTCTCTTGGAAATCCTAAATAAACACCATCTTCTACTTCATCATCAACTAAACTTACTTCTTCTATATTTAAATAATTTCTTACAGCTTCACTGCCATAGTTTATTCCACCACTAATTTTTGTAGGTTCAGTACCTTCCTGTGCCATTATAATAAATATTTCAGTTGCCATTTCTGCCAAATTTTCTTCCACATCTCTTCCATTTAAAACTCTATGCCTCAAATCATCAGCCTCTAAATCATTTGAAATATATTTATAACCATCCTCAACATTTTGTCCAGGCTTTAATTCTTTTTCCATTTCTTTAAAAATTAATTTAGCTAACTGATATATTTTTCTTGGTAAAAGACGTACTTTACTTGGATAAGTATGTATATCTTTTGAATCTGGAAATTTTATGGCAGTAGAAGTAATTACTTCTATTGTAGTTGCAAAATTCATCATTTTTAAACCATACAAAAGGTCTTCGCTAGGAGGTTCTCCACCAATCATTTTTTTTATAGAAACCAAACTACGTAAATAATTTCTAATTAACAACAAAAAACTATTTATTACCTCTGCCTTGGCTTTATCCAAAGTTTCAGGTTTATGCATAGCTTCAGCCTGCCAAAATGATCCGGAATTCATATC